>MDTG01233125.1_pt1 | contig 22943 bp, 23 predicted proteins | sample 811421 | NCBI WGS metagenome assembly MDTG01 (sample SAMN05326645, study PRJNA326480) | marine metagenome | isolation source: seawater | place: Pacific Ocean: South East | collected 2011
AAATTTTTCCTGAAACTTGTTTGGGTGTGATAATTTCATCAAATGCCATTGTGCCTACGATAAGAAGCTTGTTGTTTTTCATGTGGTTTGCGGTTTATATCCCGTGTCTTCTTTTTGTTTTTGCTGTTTTGACGCTGCTACTGCAAGGGCATCACACCTTTCGTTTTGCGGGTGTTGGTTGTGACCTTTGATCCATTTAATCTGTACGTTGTGTTTTCTAAACACGATTAGAAAACGCTTCCACAAATCTTGGTTTTTTTGCTTTTTAAATCCCGTTCTTTCCCAGCGAAAAATCCATTTTTTTTCAACAGCGTCACAAACGTATTTGGAGTCCGTAAAAACCGTAACCTCAACTGGTGGTTCTTTTAACAGTTCTAGCCCAACAATAACGGCCATGAGTTCCATGCGGTTGTTGGTAGTGTGCAAAAAACCTTCTGCATATTCTTTTTTATAAGTTGACCCTGGAAGCTCTAAAACAAGCCCATATCCCCCCGGTCCTGGGTTTCCTCGAGCGGCGCCATCTGTATATAGGTGAACCTCTTTCATCTTTGATCAAGCAATTGGTGTAGTTGAGGTGCAAAATGCGCATGCTCCAACAGATGTGTTTTCGCAGCTACGTCTGTTGCTGTATCGGTGTCTGCTACAGTTGTTTTGGCTTGAAAAATAACGGCTCCTTCGTCATAATGTTCGTTAACATAGTGAATGGTAATGCCTGTTTCAGATTCGTTATTGGAAACAATTGCGTCAAAAACGTGCTGTCCATACATGCCCTTTCCGCCGTATTTGGGCAGCAAGGAGGGGTGAATGTTGATAATTTGGTTGGGAAATGCATCTATATAGCTCTTGGGTAGCTTCCACAAGAATCCTGCGAGCACAATTAAGTCGGGCTTAAGAGCTGTTAGCTCTTTTAGAACTTCTTTTTGGTATTTGGCACGGCTAAAGACACTTGTGGGTACCCCAAGGTGTGCCGCTCGATCAATTACGCCAGCATTTGGGTTGTTGCAATAAACACATTTTACGGCAGCTGTTTCAATGGCGTCGAAATATGTGATTATTTTTGCTGCATTAGTGCCAGAACCAGAGGCAAAAACAACTATTGTTTTCAAAACATGAAATGCCTTTTTGCAAACTTACGCAATAAAAATCGCTTTGCTACAACAGCTTAAAGTGTGTATTATTTAAAAAAACATCTGTGTGCGTGAAAGTTTTTCTATTTTTGTCGGAAATAATAAAACCAAAATTATGTCTGATATTGCATCACGTGTAAAAGCCATCATAGTAGATAAACTAGGCGTTGACGAAAATGAAGTAGTTGCCGAAGCTAGCTTTACTAATGATTTAGGCGCAGACTCTTTAGATACAGTAGAACTCATTATGGAGTTCGAAAAAGAATTTGACATCCAAATTCCGGATGACCAAGCAGAAAACATTGCTACTGTTGGTCAGGCTATTCAGTACATAGAAGGAAGTAAATAATCATTTTTCATGCATAAGCGGCGAGTTGTCGTAACTGGTATAGGGGCATTAACTCCTGTTGGTAATACAAAAGATGCGTTCTGGAACGGCTTAGTATCAGGAACCAGCGGAGCGGCTCCAATTACCCATTTTGATGCTTCAAAGTTTAAAACACAATTCGCTTGTGAGATAAAAAACTTTGATGCCCAGGAGCATTTTGACCGTAAGGAGGCCCGTAAAATGGATCGCTTCACTCAATATGCCATTGTGGCTTCAGATGAGGCTGTACATGATGCAGCCCTAGACCTTGAAAAAATAAATAAAGCGAAAGTTGGCGTCATTTGGGGCTCGGGGGTTGGTGGCTTGGAAACCTTTCAGAACGAAGTGCTAAACTTCGCTAGTGGAGAAGGGACGCCTCGTTTTAATCCTTTCTTTATTCCCAAGATGATTGCTGACATTGCGCCCGGTATGATATCCATTAAGTATGGTTTTCGCGGGCCCAACTTTGCTACCGTATCGGCCTGTGCTTCCTCTGCTAATGCCATTATTGACGCTTTAAACTATATCCGCTTAGGCTATGCCGACGTTATGGTTACGGGGGGCTCTGAAGCTGGTGTTGCCAAAGCCAGTATTGGCGGTTTTAATGCTATGCATGCCTTGTCTGTTCGAAACGACGACCCAAAAACCGCTTCTAGGCCTTTTGACAAAGACCGTGATGGTTTTGTGATGGGTGAAGGCGCCGGCGCATTAGTTTTAGAAAGTTTGGAGCACGCTCAAGCCCGAGGTACTACCATATATGCCGAAGTTGTTGGTGGTGGTCTTTCGGCAGACGCACACCATATAACGGCGCCACATCCCGAAGGGCTTGGTGCTACAAGTGTTATGGAAAACTGTATTGCTGACAGTGGTGTTGAAATCACTGATGTAGACGCCATTAATATGCACGGAACATCCACGCCGCTTGGAGATGTTGCAGAAACTAAAGCTCTTAAAAAAGTCTTTGGCGAGCATTTATATGACATTAATATTAATTCGACAAAATCCATGACAGGTCACCTGTTAGGTGCTGCCGGTGTCGTTGAAGCCATATCCTGTATTTTAAGTATAAAAAGCGGTATTGTTCCCCCAACAATCAATCACCAAACGGCTGATGAAAACATAGACCCAAAAATTAATTTCACCTTCAATACTGCGCAAAAACGTGATGTTTCGGTTGCCATGAGCAATACCTTTGGTTTTGGCGGACACAACGCTTGTGTTATGTTCAAAAAAATAGACTGATATGGGCTTGAAGCGGTTTTTGCGAAAAAATGCTTCCAATAAGCAAGACCCTTTATTTCAACTTGTTAAAAGCATTACTGGTTTTTCTCCTATCGATTTGTCGCTATACGACCGTGTCTTTACGCACACATCCATGGAAAAGACAAATGCAGATGGACGAAAAATAAACTACGAGCGGCTAGAGTTTTTGGGCGATGCCGTGCTGAACACCATTGTTGCGGCACATCTTTTTGAATCATTGCCACAAAACAACGAGGGCTCGCTTACGCTTATGCGCTCAAAAATTGTTCGCCGTGATTTCTTAAACAAGGTGGGAAAGCAGTTGTCGCTAATTGATCATTTGTCTTCAAACGTACCAACAAAAAACTACAGTCAAAATGTGCATGGAAACCTTTTTGAAGCCTTGGTCGGCGCCCTTTACATAGACCTCGGGTTTGAGCACTGCTCACAGTTTGTGTTTGACAAAATGATACACCCCTTAGTGGATTTGAAAAAACTTGAATTTATGGTCCTTAGCTACAAAAGCCTGTTGGTAGATTGGTTTCAAAAGAAACGCGTTAATTATGCTTTCGAGGTTGCTTTGGACAATGGTACAGAGCGTGCAAATCACTATAGGGCAAAACTTTTGATAGATGGGAAAGTAGTGGCGAAAGCCAGGGCCAAAAACAAAAAAAAAGCTGTGGAAAAAGTAGCAAAACGCACATATTTTAGATTTCAAGACAACGTTAAATCAATCCAAGACAAACATTAAAACACATTAGAGCTGTATTTCGATAGGTGTTTTTTTTTTTGTTCTTATATTCGCTTAATTCATGGTAACACATACGCTAAACTTGGATTCCTCAACGCTCGACCAAGACGTCCTTTGTGTGACAACGGTATTGCCATCCTATCTCTTTGTTTTTGAATTAAACCGACTTTTGGGACTGTCGCTTGTTAGAAGCAAAGAAGACCTTAGGTTTGAAAATACCGTAGATAGCTTTGCTGTTTATGAGTATGATTGTGAGGTCATGCAACAGTCATGGCGTGTTGTGGAAAATCACGTTATTTCTACAGCGCCGAGCGCCCAAGTGGGCATGTTTGACCAAACAGAACAACGGCGCTTTTTGTTTCCTAGTTTATCCCAAACTGATCTTTTGGTCTCTGTCAATGGGGTGACAAATAGCCTTGTAAAAAGAATACAGTCCATAAGACGTGTTATGTCTTGTTCACTGCTGCCAAAGAACTATGGCAAAATCAAAGAAAAACTGACCTTTTAAGCATGCGAAAAATTAAGAAAACCAAAATTGTAGCTACCCTCGGCCCAGCTTCCTCTTCTAGGAAAACCATAAGAGCCATGATGGAAAGTGGTGTAAATGTCTTTCGGATAAACTTTTCCCATGCTGACCATAAAGATGTTTTGGAGCGAATCGAAATCATTCGCGAACTCAATATTTCCCTTGGATATCACGTAGCCATACTTGCCGATCTACAAGGGCCTAAACTGCGCATTGGTAAAATGACAGAAGGAACTATTGTTAAAGATGGACATGAAGTACAGTTTACAACCGATAAGGTGGATCTAGGTACAGCAGATGCCGTCTATATAAACTATAAACAGTTTCCGCAAGATGTAACGCCTGGGGAGCGGATACTTTTAGACGACGGCAAGCTGATTTTTGAAATTGTTGAAACGGACAAAAAAGCGCGCGTTAAAGCGCGTGTAGTTCAAGGAGGTGAACTAAAATCAAAAAAGGGGGTAAACCTTCCCAATACCAATATTTCTTTGCCAGCGCTCACAGAAAAAGATGTGGTAGATGCCATCTTCGCCATCAACCAAGACGTGGATTGGATAGCACTCTCTTTTGTGCGACACAAACAAGACGTAGAAGACCTGCGTAAGCTGATTCAAGAACACGGCAAATACGACATCCCTATTATTTCTAAAATTGAAAAGCCTGAGGCACTTGCTAACATAAAAGAAATTGTGAAAGCCAGCAATGCTTTGATGGTAGCTCGCGGTGACTTGGGAGTTGAAGTGGCTGCCGAAGAAGTGCCTATCGTTCAAAAAGAATTGGTGCAACACGCCAAGCTGGCGCGTATTCCCGTAATCGTAGCTACACAAATGATGGAGTCTATGATTGACGGCCTAACGCCAACGCGTGCCGAAGTGAATGACGTCGCAAACTCTGTAATGGACGGAGCAGATGCGGTGATGCTTTCGGGGGAAACTTCTGTCGGGAAATACCCTGTTGAAGTTATTCAAACAATGAGACGTATCGTTGTAAGTGTGGAAAACTCTCCGCTAATCCAAGTGCCACAAAAAGCGCCTAAAAAGAAAAACGCACGATTTGTTACCAAGTCCGTTTGTTATCACGCCGCAACCATGGCCGATGAAATAGAGGCGAAAGCCATTTGTACGCTAACTAATAGCGGATATACGGCATATCAGATCTCCGCTTGGCGACCAAGTGCGTCCGTTTTGGTCTTTACTTCAAACCCGCGTATTCTTGCGCAACTCAATTTACTTTGGGGGGTGAAAGGGCGGCTTTATGAAGGTCGTGGCTCAACAGACGAAACGGTTAATGAGGTCAATGAGATTGCAAAGGAAAAAGGCTATGTCAAAGAAGGTGATTTGATCATCAACTTGGTGGCCATGCCACTTGCCGATCGCGGTAAGGTAAACACCCTTCGTGTTTCAAGGGCCTAAAAGCGAAGCTTTAGCTGCTCTTCTATTGGTTGCTGTTTTGTTTCTGACTTAAAATTAGAGAGGGAAATGCCCAACAGTCGTACGGAATCCTGAAGTGTTTCTTGATACAGTAGTTTTTTTGCTTCCTCCAAAATCAAACTGGCGTCCGATATATAAAACGGAAGTGTTTTGCTTCTTGTCTGAATAACAAAGTCGGAGTATTTGATTTTAAGGGTGACTGTTTTTCCTGCAGCCTTTTTTTTGCCCATCCGCTTTTGAAGGGCTTTTACAATTTCCTCCAATCGCTCCTCCATATAAATTTCACTCGATAAGTTCTTGGTAAAGGTGCGTTCTGCACCAACGGACTTGGCTATACGAGCAGGCTTTACTTCACTAGTGTGTATCCCTCGAACAACATTGTGATAGTACTGCCCTGACTTACCAAAACTTGAGGTGAGATCTTCTAGGGTTCGTGCCTTTAGATCGGCCCCTGTATATATTCCTTGACGGTACATTTTATCGGCTGTTACCTTTCCGATGCCATGGAACTTTCTGACATCTAAAGCCTCCATAAAGTCCAAAACCTCTTCAGGAGGAATGGTTTTTTGACCGTTTGGCTTGTTGTAATCGCTCGCTACCTTGGCTAGAAATTTATTTATTGATATGCCTGCAGAAGCGGTGAGTTTTGTTTTATGCTCAATTCTTTGACGAATTTCCTCGGCAATTTGTGTGGCAGAGATCATTCCCTTTTTGTTTAGGGTAACGTCCAAATAAGCCTCATCTAATGATAAGGGCTCTACCAAGTCGGTGTACTCGTGAAAGATCTCTCGTATTTGTTCTGAAACTTCTCGATATCGAGCGCCGTTAGAAGAAACAAAAATTAATTCAGGGCAAAGCTTCTTCGCCTGTCGGCCAGACATGGCGCTGCGTACACCATACTTACGGGCTTCGTAGCTAGCTGCTGCTACTACGCCGCGTTCCGATCCGCCACCAACAGCAATAGGGGTTCCCCTGAATGCTGGGTTGTCCAGTTGTTCTACAGACGCATAAAAAGCATCCATGTCGATGTGTACGATTTTTCGTATTGGAAAATCCATGCGTAAAAATACAGGTTTGGCTACGTTATTAGTACTTTTGGCTTATGGAAACACAACGGCAGAAGAAAATTAATGCGCTGCTGCAACAAGAAATTACTTTTTTATTGCAAGGTGCCATTCGCGCACAAGGGGTTAGAAACTTAGTGCTGTCTGTTTCAAAAGTTGCCATTACGGTTGACTTAAGTCTCGCAAAGGTTTACCTGTCTGTGTTTCCTGCCAACAAAGCGAAAGATACCTTGGTGGGAATAAAAGAAAACAAAACCGTATTAAAGCACGACTTGGCCAAACGCCTTCGCAACGATTTGCGCAAAGTCCCTGACCTTGCTTTTTATCTTGACGATTCGCTGGAATATATTTATGCCATAGAAGATTCGCTTAAGCGTAAAGACAACCCGTTGAAATAACTCCATGCGGTTCACTAACCTACTTGCTTTGCGCTACACCTTTGGTCTACGAAAGAAGATTGCCGTTACGCTCATCAGTAGGTTTGCTGCCTTTGTAGTCGGCGTTGCTGTATTTGCTTTTTTCGTGGTCTTGTCCGCTTTTGGCGGGCTTCGTGAGTTTGGCCTTCAATTTGCACACGCATTTGACCCCGATATCCGTATTACCTCCGCAATAAACGGTCAGTTTAACATTGAACAGGGTGTGTTTGTGGCCGTTCAAAACCACCCCGAAGTTGTCCTAACATCTGCTACTCTTTCGCAAGAAATGGTGTTGCGTTTCGAAGACCGAACTGCCTTTGCAAATATTATTGGCGTTGACAGCTTGTTTTATGATGTTGTGGCGGGCGAAATCATGGTCGGTGACTGGGTGCAGCCAGGAGCTTATGAATTGGTGTTGGGAATTGGCGTAATGTCACAACTCGACGGCGCTGCCTTTGACCGCCCAGAGGGCATAACGCTTCTTGTCCCCAACAAGCGTGGTGCAGGCGTGCTTAACCAACAGGCTTTTAGTGCGCAGTCGGCTATCGTGAGAGGTGTTTTTCAAATTGGCGCTTCCATAGACGATAACACTGCTTATGCGCCTATTGACATGGTACAGCAAATCTTGCGCACTCCCGAAAACCAAGCCAGCGCATTATATATTAAACTAACTGATGCTGCTGACGAAATTGCCGTGCAGCAGGATTTGCAAAAAATCGTAGGTAGTGATTACAGCATAAAAACCCAAACCGAATTAAATCCTGCGATTTATAAAATGCTGAAAACAGAACGTGTTGCCGTAATCGCAATACTAACATTGGTCGTGCTTATTGCGCTCTTTAATGTGGTGGGTGCCATCATCATGACACTTTTGGAAAAGAAAGGCAACATCAAAACATTACACCAATTAGGGGCTACCGCGCCATCACTACGGCGTGTGTTTTTTACGCTTGGCTTATTATTAAGTGGCCTGGGTAGTGTTGTTGGGCTGTTGTTGGCCATTCTTGTCGTTTGGCTACAAAAATCTTTTGCCTTTTTTAGTATTCCAGGGTCTGGCTTGCCCTATCCCGTGGCGCTTGAGTGGTCTTCATTTTGGACTGTAATATTGGTGGTAAGTGGTTTGACCACTTTGGTATCGTGGTTAGCCTCTGCTGTTGTTAAGGGTGTAATAGAGCAGTAGCCCCGAACATCTCTTCTATTTCATCCAAAACAGCAAAAACGTCTGTTGAGTGTTCTTCTGTTACCAAACGTTGACGGTAGGGTTTAAAATCTGGGATGCTTTTAAAATAGTTGGTATAGTGACGGCGGGTTTCAAACACCCCTAGTTTTTCACCTTTCCAGTCGATCGCCATTTCGAGGTGGCGGCGCGCCATAGCTGCGCGTTCAGCCAAACAAGGAGGCGTGGCGTGTGTGTCATGGGTAAAAAAGTGTTTCACTTCGCTGAAAAACCAAGGATTGCCAATACTAGCCCGGCCAATCATGGCGCCGTCAAGACCGTATTTGTCACGCATTTCTTTAGCGCTCTCTGGTGAGTTTACGTCGCCGTTTCCAAATACAGGGATGTACATACGCGAATTGTTTTTTACCGCTGCAATTTGTGTCCAGTCGGCGTCGCCCTTATACATTTGAGCTCGTGTTCTGCCGTGTATGGAAATAGCTTTGGCGCCCACATCTTGAAGCCGTTCAGCAACCTCCACAATCTGAATGCTTTCGTGATCCCAGCCCAGACGTGTTTTTACCGTCACTGGCAAATGGGTGCGCTTGACCATTTCTGCGGTAAGCGAAACCATCAAGGGAATATCTTTTAAAATCCCTGCACCTGCGCCTTTGGACACGACTTTTTTTACAGGGCAACCAAAATTTATATCAATAATATCGGGGTTGGTCTTTTCAACAATGTCTACCGACTGCAGCATGGAGTCGAGGTTAGCGCCAAAAATCTGAATGCCCACAGGGCGTTCGGCCTCATAAATATCGAGCTTCATGACGCTTTTTACAGCATCTCGAATTAAGCCTTCACTAGAAATAAACTCGGTATATACCACATCCGCGCCTTGCTCTTTGCAAAGGGCGCGGAAAGGTGGGTCGCTTACGTCCTCCATAGGGGCAAGCAATAGCGGAAAATCGCTTAATTCTATGTCGCCAATTTTAACCATCAAGGTACAAAGGTAGTTAGAAAGTCTTCTCCAAGCGTTTCGTCCCAGTAGTGTTTTACTTGTCCGTCCACAATCCAATAAATTCGTGGCGGTGCGCTACCAATCAAATCAAAGAAGGAATTTACGTCTATCATCTGGTAAGGGAAGTTAGATCCAGTCATGGCATTAAAATTCGCAACGGTAGTGTCGCCTTCTGCGAAAAACAGGGCCACTACTTGTGGGAGGTTGATACCGTTGTTTTGCCATGCGGCTATTTGCCGGGCCGCCTCTTGGCAGTGCTCACAACCCAGATTGAGTATGGCAACCAAGTAAGAGCCGTTGGTAAAGTCTATCCGCGCTTCTGTTTCGAAAGCAGGGAGTTTTTGTACTACCTCGTCGGGCTGGGTTTGTACCGGCCAAATAAGCGTTGCTGCCGCAAACAATATAGGGAGGAATAACCAGGTAATTAGCGGCTTTTTATTGCCCCTATATACATAGCGGAGCAAAAAGCCGTTTACGACCAGCAATGCCACGTTCTTTGCTAAGGAGGCCAAAGGAGACATGCTTATCTTTTCCCCAAAACAACCGCAATTCCCCGTTTCTCCTATGGCTATCAAATATCCCAAATGAATGGAAAAAGCAACAAGCAAGAGAAAGATAAAACGAAGTATAAATCGTGTGTAAAAAGACAACAACAAGCACAGGCCTAACCATGTTTCTAGGGCTATAATAATCCGTGTTGCCCATGCCCCGTACAATCTGTTTGGAACAAGACCCTGTTGCTCTAATAGAACTTCAAAAAACCCAGGGACAATAGCTTTCGTATAAGCCGAAAACAAAAAGGTTGCTGCTAAAAAAAACTGAAGTATAGTGCGTAGGTAGGCCATCTGTTCATTTTTACAAAATTAGTTTTTTTTTGGTTGTAGCGCCCCCTTTAATCGCTTGGTGTATCTTTGTAAGATAACGCGTTTATTTCAGCTATGAAACACATTCGGAATTTCTGCATCATTGCGCACATAGACCACGGCAAAAGTACACTTGCCGACAGACTGTTGGATGCCACAGGTGCCGTAACGGATCGGCAAAAACAGGACCAGTTGCTCGACAATATGGACTTGGAGCGCGAACGTGGGATTACCATCAAATCACACGCCATACAAATGGACGTTTCTTTGGGTGGGGAACAATATGTGTTTAATTTGATTGACACCCCCGGACATGTTGACTTCTCTTACGAGGTTTCACGGTCTATTGCAGCTTGCGAGGGGGCCCTATTGGTTGTAGATGCGGCGCAAAGCATACAAGCACAAACCATTTCAAATTTATACCTTGCACTTGAAAACGATTTGGAAATTATTCCTGTGCTTAATAAGGTAGACCTACCCTCTGCCAACCCAGACGAAGTTACAGATGACATCGTTGATCTTTTGGGATGTTCGCCCGAAGAAATTATTCGTGCCTCTGCCAAAACAGGGTTGGGAATTGAAAACATATTACAAGCAATTGTTGATCGGGTTCCCTCGCCCAAAGGCAATATTGATGCGCCACTCCAAGCGCTAATATTTGATTCTGTCTACAATCCGTTTCGGGGAGTTGAAACCTATTTTAGAATTTTGAATGGAAAAATCAACAAAGGGGAGCAAATACAGTTCATGGCAACGGGCAATACCTATGGCGCTGATGAAATTGGCGTCCTTAAGCTAAAGCAAGAGCCCAGGAAGCAAATGCTTGCAGGTGATGTGGGCTATATTATAACGGGTGTGAAAGAAGCTAAAGAAGTTAAAGTTGGTGATACTATTACGTCTGTCAATCGACCGACCGGTGTTGCTATTGAAGGGTTTGAGGAAGTCAAGCCTATGGTTTTTGCAGGAATCTACCCCGTAGACACGGAGGAATACGAAGAGCTTCGTGCCTCTATGGAAAAACTGCAATTGAACGACGCTTCGCTGGTGTTTGCTCCAGAGAGTTCGGCGGCGCTTGGTTTTGGTTTTCGTTGTGGGTTTTTGGGAATGCTCCACTTAGAAATTATTCAAGAACGTTTGGAGCGTGAGTTTAACATGACGGTAATTACAACCGTTCCCAACGTGTCCTATCGCGCTTACACTAGGAAAGACCCAAATAATATTCTTATTGTCAACAACCCCTCAGATTTGCCTGATCCTTCTCTAATAGATCGTGTGGCAGAGCCCTTTATTAAAGCAACGATTATCACCAAGGCTAATTTTGTGGGCAATGTAATTAGCCTGTGTATTGAAAAACGCGGTATCATCACCAACCAAACCTACCTAACAACCGAGCGTGTCGAATTGACCTTTGATATGCCATTAGCAGAAATTGTTTTTGATTTTTATGATCGCTTGAAGTCTGTGTCTAAAGGCTATGCTTCTTTTGATTATAGCCCGATCGGGATGCGAGCTTCTAAATTGGTCCGTGTTGATGTGTTGCTTAATGGGAATATGGTAGATGCTTTGTCTGCCTTGGTACATGCCGATAATGCTTATGGGTTAGGGAAAAAAATATGTGAAAAGCTTCAAAAGATGATTCCCCGACAGCAATTTGACATACCAATTCAAGCTGCTATTGGCGCAAAAATTATTTCTAGGGAAACTGTTAAGGCTGTGCGAAAGGACGTTACGGCCAAGTGTTATGGTGGTGATATTACCCGAAAGCGAAAGCTGCTTGAGCGCCAAAAAAAAGGGAAAAAGAAAATGCGCCAAATTGGATTTGTTGAAATTCCACAACAGGCGTTCATGGCTGTACTTAAACTAAATGAATAAAGTTTAAATGCTTGTTTCTTTTTTGCCTATGCTTTTTCATTCGCGATATGTTGTTTCGCTTTCTTTATTCTAAAATTTTAATATATTTAAAGTGATGCAAAAAAGGCACTTTAGTACGGTTGTCGTGGGGGTGGCGTTTTCGCCCAACATTCAGGCGAATGTGTTTGAGGCTTTGCGCATGAGCAAGATGTTTAAGGCCTCACTTGTCATGGTCCATGTGGGAGAGAAAACGAACAAAAAAGAGGCGTCTCTTGAAAAAATCATTTCTAGCTTTGATGGTGTGGCACCTGATTATCGCGTGCTTTGGAAAGCGGGCAACCCTGTTACAGTGTTGCTTGGCGCTTGTAGCAACGAAAATGCCGACTTATTAATTTTGGGGGCAATCAAAAGAGAGGGCTTACTCAAATATTATTTGGGCTCTGTGGCAAGAAAGGTGACCCGGAAAGCACCTTGTGATGTCTTGTTGCTTATAAAACCTTCTGTTGATCGTATTGTTTGTTCTACTGGTGTTGTAAACGGTTTGGCGCACCCCAAAACAAAAGAGGCTATTGACCGTGCATTTTATGTGCTTTCAACTCTTGGGGCACAGAAACTAACCATCGTAGAAGAAATTCCCGAAGACAGTGTCGCTATTAAAGTAGATGACGACCGCAGTCTGCGAAAGTCTACTATTGCCAAAGAGCGTATCAAACTGCGTGAAAACTCTAGGGTTCAGGCCTTGCTTAGTCATGTTCCCAAAAACATAAAAGAAAAGCTTGAGGTCGTTGTACAGCCTATTTTTGGGCGAAGGGGGTACTCCATTGGGCATTTTGCTCGAGTTGTCCGTGCCGATTTATTGGTAATGAACGCCCCAAGCGAGCTGACGCTTTTGGATCGTTTGTTTCCGCATGATCTAGAATATATTTTGTCCGATTTACCCACCGACGTATTGATTGTTAGATAATGACTGAGGATTCTATCTTTTCTGGTCTTCGTAACAATATCTTTGCTGGGTTTGTCGTGTCACTTATCGCCTTGCCTTTAGCGCTTGGTTTGGCGGTAGCTTCGGGGTTTCCAATGGTTGCGGGTATTATTACAGCTGTTGTGGGCGGCGTGCTTGTTTCTGTTTTTGGTGGCTCATATGTTACCATCACTGGGCCTGGATATGGGTTGGTAGTCGTATTGCTCAGTGCTGTTGCTGTATTAGGTGATGGCGATGTGCAAGCAGGTTATTTATATGCTTTATCTGCCGTTATTCTTTCTGGTGGTTTACTCCTGCTTTTTGGGTTTTTACGTTTCGGTGCCCTGAGCGATTTTTTTCCTGCAAGTGCTATTCAGGGAATGTTGTCAGCAATTGGTTTAACACTGCTACTAAAACAATTTTACGTGATGCTTGGCGATATGAAAACCAAAGGCACTGTTCTTGATCTGTTTGTAAATCTTCCTGAATTGTTTAAATCATTAGGGGGGGCGGCAACAGGTCAACTTTATGCCGTAAGCATTGGTCTGGTAAGCTTGGGAATTATGTTTTTCTACAGCAAGATAACAAACAGGGTTTTTAGGCTTATTCCGGCCCCCATGTGGGTTATTCTTTTGTCGTTAGGTTTTGATGCTTATTTTTCCATTTTAGGGGCGGAAAATCCTATTAGCAAAAAACTCCTTATTTCATTACCAAACGACATATTGACTACAATTCCTAGCCCAGATTTTTCAAAATGGAAAGAACCTGCTTTTTGGGGAATTGTTTTGTCTGTAACGCTGGTTTCTAGTATTGAGTCGTTGTTGAGTATAAAAGCGGTGGATAAGCTAGATCCTGAAAAACGAAGGTCTAACATTAACAAAGACATGAGGGCTTTGGGCATTGCCACTATTGTTAGTGGGTTTCTCGGGGGAATGAATGTGGGTACGGTGATATCTAGAAGTTCCGTTAACGTAAACAACCAGGCCACAAATCGTTCATCAAATTTTTTTCATGCCTTTTTTCTCTTATTATTTGTTGTTGTTTTTCAACATCAGCTTGGGAAAATTCCATTTACTGCTTTGGCTGCAATATTGGTATATACAGGATATAAACTAGCCGCTCCAGCCATTTTTGTGCGAATGTATCAAATTGGAAAAGAGCAGTTGCTTGTGTTCTTAACAACAATTATTTCTACGCTACTAACCGATTTAATAACGGGTATTTTCATTGGGTTGCTAACCACATTTGTAGTGCACGTTCTGCTCAACAAAGCATTTTGGTTATTTTCTAGAAACCTACTTAAACCAAACGTGTTGATGTATAAAGAAAATGAAGCCCAAAACTACTACGTTGGTGTCATTCACTTTTGCACGTTTCTCAATTTTTACAAGCTTAAGTCAAAACTTGATAAAATCCCACAAGACGAACGGGTGGTTGTTGATTTTTCTTTCTGCTCTTTTGTTGATCACACGGTTCAAGAAAGTTTGCAGAGCTACGAAGAGTTGTTTGAGCGCAAAGGCGGTGCGTTAGAAGTAATTGGGCTAGACATTCATGCGACCGACTCAAGCCACCCATTTGCTGTGCGCACACTAAGGCCCATGAAAAAACTTCGTGTATTTGGTGGTGGGCGCACCAAAAGACAGTTGCAGCTGGAAGCCTTGGCACATGAAAAAGGGTGGTCCTACAACGAGGTAACCAAGGCACAAAAGAGAATGTTGCGCGATCATCCTGTTTATCAAACTACTTCTGTGGAGCGCGTTTACAACCTAATTGAGGGGCCTGAGAAACGCTTGTCTTTATGCGACATACACTACAGCGAAGGTGCTTTTATTGCAAAGGAAAATATTCAGACGACACTGTTGCGTGTTCGGCTAGATAAAGAAATTCCTGTGTTTTCTTTTGACCGAGAATTATTGCTGGAAAAGCTCTCCCACTTGGCAGGAATACACGATATAGACTTTCCTAAGCACCCTGAGTTCTCACGTGATTTTTACGTGCAAGGAAAGGACCCTAAAAAGATTAGGACATTTTTTGATGATAAAATGGTGTCTTTTTTCTCTGCCTATGGTTTCTACCATATTATGAGTAACAGTAGAGAACTATTGGTGCGACAGTTTTTGCGCCCTGCAACACCCGCCGAGGCAGCTGCCATGATAGAGTTTGGGCTTGCGCTTAAGGAAAAAATAGACGGATAAATCTTTTGTACTTTCGTTACCTATGAAACTCCATATAATAGAAACGGGGAATTTTAAGCTTGACGGCGGCGCCATGTTTGGTGTTGTGCCCAAAACCCTGTGGAATAAAACCAACCCTGCAGATAGCCAAAACCGCATTGACCTAGCGGCACGGTCGCTACTTATTGAAGATGGAGATCGGCTTATATTAATAGACACCGGAATGGGCGACAAGCAAGATGATCGTTTCTTCCGACACTTTGGTCTTTACGGGGAAAAGTCCTTAAACCGCTCCATTGAAAAGGCGGGCTTTTCTAGGAACGATATTACGGACGTATTTTTGACCCATTTACACTTCGATCACTGTGGTGGGGCGGTGCGGTGGAACGAAGGCAAAACGGCTTATGAGTTGTCTTTTCCTAATGCGCGCTATTGGAGCAACGAACAGCATTGGGCGTGGGCCATCAATCCAAACGGTAGGGAAAAAGCTTCTTTTTTGTCCGAAAACCTGATGCCTATTCAGGATAGTGGACAGCTGCATTTTATCGAAAGGCCTGTTTCTAATTTTGTTTCGGATTGCGGTCTCGGTTTTGGTGCTTTATTCGTGGACGGGCACACCGAAAAACAAATGATTCCTCACCTTACCTACCGAGGGAAAACAATCGTTTTTATGGCGGATTTATTACCCACAGTGGGTCATTTACCTTTGCCATATATTATGGGTTATGATGTCCGCCCTTTGGATACACTTCAAGAAAAAAAACTTTTTTTGAATCGTGCTGCAAAAGAAAATTTTTTGTTATTTATGCAGCACGACGCAAACCACCCTTTGGTTACTGTACAACAGACTGAAAAGGGTGTGCGTTTGCATGAGACACTTGCCGCTGAAACCTTAAATATACTATAAACCGTGAGGATGCTTTTTCTTTTACTGTTTACTGCTGCCGTCTTAGCACAGCCGCAAACCGGATATTGGCAACAACAAGTTGATTACACTATGAGGGTGGATATGGATGTAAAAACCTTTCGCTACTCTGGAACTCAAAAACTCGTTTATACCAATAAATCACCAGATACGCTAAAACGTGTGTTTTATCATTTATATTTCAATGCTTTTCAGCCGGGTAGCGAGATGGATGTCCGCTCTCTTTCGCTTAGAGACCCAGATGCTAGAGTGGGTTCGCGAATTGGTAAATTGAACGAAAAGGAAATTGGGTATTTGCGCGCAACTTCAATTACACAAGATGGAAAAATACTTTTTTTTAATGAAGAAGAAACGATTCTTGTTGTGCCGTTGGCGGTGCCTTTACTGCCAAATGCCAGCACTACCTTATTGATGGTTTTTGAAGGGCAAGTGCCTAAGCAAATTCGTCGAAGTGGACGAGACAGCAAGGAGGGGGTTTCACTTTCAATGACGCAATGGTATCCTAAGCTGGCTGAGTATGACCATGAGGGCTGGCACACCAACCCGTATATTGGAAGAGAATTTCACGGTGTTTGGGGGAATTTTGATGTCAAACTAACACTTGATAAAGATTATGTTGTCGGTGGTACCGGCTATTTACAAAACCCTGAGGAGGTCGGGCATGGCTATGCAGAAAAAACAACAAAGACAAAGGGCAAAAACCTGACTTGGCATTTTGTGGCGCCTATGGTTCACGACTTTGCTTGGGCTGCAGATCCTGATTACATACACGACATTTTGAAAACAGACGAAGGGGTTACACTTCATTTTTTCTATCAAGAAGACAAAAAAATAGTCGACAACTGGAAGCGGCTTCAAGGAGATACCGCTGCTCTTTTGGCTTTCTTTAATAGTGCTATTGGGCCTTACCCTTATAAACAATACAGTATACTTCAGGGTGGAGACGGCGGTATGGAATATGCAATGTGTACGCTTATCACGGGCAATCGCAGCTATGCTAGTCTTTATGGGGTTACATCGCATGAGCTGGCGCATTCTTGGTTTCAACATGTTTTGGCTTTTAATGAGTCCAAGTACGCCTGGATGGACGAAGGGTTTACCTCTTTTTTAGATGCCCTTGGCGAACAGGTGCTAAATGAGAATGTGGATGCTTTTTACCGTTCGTATGAAGATTACAGACGGCTAGTAAGTTACGGTTTGGAAGAGCCGCTAACCACCCATGCCGATCGTTTTGATACAAACATTGCTTATGGAACAGGGAGTTATGATAAGGGCTCGATATTTCTGTCACAGCTAGGGTATATTATTGGACCCGATGTTTTATTAAAAACCTTGCGGCGATTTTACCGGGCGTTTGCTTTTACTCACCCAACACCCAATGATTTTAAACGCGTAGCTGAAAAAGTGTCTGGGATTCAGTTGGAATGGTATCTAAATGATTGGACACGGACGACAAAAACTATTGATTACGCTATAGGTGTTGTTGAACAAAAAAATGGAAAAACAGTTGTTGAATTAAAACGCCTTGGCGCAATGGGAATGCCAATTGATTTTGGTGTGTTGTATAAAGACGGGAAGGAAGAGGTGCACTACATACCATTGCAAATGATGTTTGGAAATAAGCCCGGTTGTGGCGTAGGTTGTGTTAAGGAAAAAGATTGGGCATGGGCCAGACCAACTTATACCCTAACCATAGACGCTCCTTTGAGTGAGATTGAACAACTGCGAATAGACCCCACTGGGTTTATGGCTGATATAGATTTAAGTAACAATGTTTTCGAAACGACGAACTGAAATAAAACGTTTAAAAAGCAAACAAACCATAGAAAGCCTTTTTTCGGAGGGAACTCACTTTGGAAAAGAACCTATAAAGCTGGTGTGTGATACTCAAAAAGGAAAGGGGCTTGCTTTGGGGTTCGGGGTTTCCAAGCGTTTGTTTCGCAAGGCTGTTGACCGTAACAAAATCAAAAGGTTGATGCGAGAACAATCCAGAATTATTTGTTCCGACCCATTATATACACCTTTTGAAGGAAATGGATTTTTTGTTTATAATGCTCAAGAATTGCCGTCGCTTGATACAATTGAAAAGGCAATGCTTCCTTTACTTAAGCGTTGGAATGATTTGCAATAGTAACCATTGGAATATGAGGTATACCGTCTTCTAAGTAGCCGGATGCTGTTTGTAAAAACCCGAGCGACTCATAAAACCCTTTTAAGTGTTCTTGAGCAGAAATGTGGACGGGTGTGTTTCCCGGTATTTGTTCAATGCTTTTTTGTATGATCCGCTTGCCGTAACCAATTCCTCTAAACATAGGGTGAATTACAACACGGCCTATGGAAGCGTGTTTGGTATTAAAAAGCACGCGGGCATAGGCAACCAAAAGATTCTTTTTATAACCAAGTATGTGTATGGCGCTTTCGTCTTTTAAATCAAGGTCTTGATACACACAATTTTGTTCAACCACAAAAACCATTGATCTTAGCGTTAGTGCTTCATAAAGCTTTTTTTTACTTAAGGTTTCCCAGTTATGTGTGTACCATGTTATCGGCATTGTGAAATTTTGTTTACACGGTTCTGGTGGCGCCCCCCTTCAAAGTCTGTTTCTAAAAATATTTTTACTATTTCTTTTACCTCTTCTGTTGTAACAAAACGCGCTGGTATACTTAATATATTAGCATTGTTGTGTTGGCGCGCAAGGGCACTTAATTCTGTTGTCCAGCATAACGCAGATCTTATTTCTGGATATTTATTTACTGTCATGTTTGCTCCATTTCCACTTCCACATATTATTATGCCACGCGCTGATTTACCATCTCGGACTGCTACTGCTACTGGATGAATAAAATCTGGATAATCTACACTGTCGTTAGTGTCTGTTCCATGGTTGGTGTATGTATGTCCTAAAGAGGTTAAAAGAGAGAAAATGGTTTTTTTTAAATCCGTCCCTGTGTGGTCGTTTCCTATCGAGATATGCATGGTTCTTATTTTCTATAAAATTACAATTTTATTGTTGTTAATATCCCTTTTCAATTACCTGTAAATTTATTAAGGTTATTAAGAAATAGTGTTTATTTATTTTTATAAATATTAATAATTAATAAAAGTGTTGTCACATGTAAAAAAAAGGGATTATAAAAATTGTTTTTTAATTAGTTACGGATAGTATATTAACACATTTTTTAATATTACTAACAAAACATTAGCTGCTCTTTTTTTTAGTATGTTTCTAATTACAAGTGTTTTGGATAATTTTAATTAGAGTTCTGGTGTTTATTAACACACTATAATAAGCATCATAGATATAAAAATTAAAATATAAATATGATAATCTAATATTTAATTGTTGATAAACTTAAAAGACAAATTATAAGACATACCTTTGTGAAACATGGGTAATAAAAAGAATGTTTTATCAATCAAAAAAAGTATTATTCAGGTTTTGGGTCAAAGTCCGAACCAAACCTTTAACTACAAGCAAATTGCCAACAGGCTTTGTATAAATGATCCAAGTGGGCGAAATCAGATTATAAAGAATTTAAAAAAGCTAGCTGCTCAAAAGCTTATTAATAACCCAACAAAAGGAAAATTTCAAGCGAAGAAAAGAGAGAATTACCACCGCGGAGTCCTCGATATCTCAAACAATGGGACCGGTTATATTATATCAGACGATTTTGAGGAAGATGTAAAAGTATCATCAACGCACCACCACAAAGCTTTTGGAGGGGATGAAGTTCTTTTTTATACCTATCCATCTAGAGGAAAAAGAAAAAGGGAAGGAAAGATAATAGAAATAACCGCACGTAAAAGAACACGTTTTGTAGGTACCCTCCAAAAAAGAAACGGTACTATGTTTGTTCGAGTCAACCCAAGGACGGCAACAGTTGACTTTTATATAGCATCAGAACCAGAAATACAAACAGCTGATGGGGATAGGGTATTAATAGCTTTTACAAACTGGGAAAAAACAAAATCACCGCAAGCAAAAATCATAGAAATTTTAGGTAAGCCTGGCGACGCAGAAACAGAAATACATACCATACTGGCGGAATATGGATTACCTTACACGTTTGACCCGCAAATTAAGCAAGAAGCAAACAGAATTGATGAAAAAATAAGCGTAAATGAAATTATAAAAAGAATCGATTACCGTGATGTTTTAACGTTCACAATTGACCCGAAAGACGCAAAAGACTTAGATGACGCACTTTCCTTTCAAGAAAAAGAAAACGGGGATTTTGAAGTTGGAATCCATATTGCTGATGTTTCGCATTATGTCAAACCAGGCACTTCTTTAGACGACGAAGCATATCGCCGTGCCACATCTGTTTATCTTGTTGACCGTGTTGTTCCAATGCTTCCAGAACAACTTTCTAATAAAGTATGTTCTTTGAGACCCAATGAAGAAAAACTGACCTTTTCGGCCATTTTCACACTAGACATACATGGAAATGTAAAAGACCAGAAATTCGCTAGAACCGTCATCAATTCTAACTACCGTTTTACATACCACGAAGCCCAACATATTATTGAAACAAGAGAGGCAACAATACCTGCAGCCTTGTCTCTCACAACCAAAACGTATAAGGTTGATGAAAAAGCAAAAAATGCGATTTTACAACTTAACACAATCGCAAAACACCTCCGAAAAAAACGCACCCAAAGTGGCGCTATTTCTTTTGATAAAGAAGAGGTTTGTTTTTCATTAGACAAAGAAAAAAACCCAAAAGAGGTCTTTGTTAAAACTAGCAAAGAGGCTAATAAGTTAATAGAAGAGTATATGCTGTTGGCTAATAAAAAAGTATCTGAGTTTATTGCAAAATCAGACAACAAAAAAACCTTTGTTTTTAGGGTGCACGATGAACCGGACGAGGAAAAATTAGCTCAATTAAAAAGCGTAATTAAAGGTTTTGGTTATTCTTTAAATTTAGCTTCTGCCAAAACAACAGCACATTCGATAAACAAATTACTCAAAGACATTACAAACAAGCCAGAGCAAAACTTTATTGACACCCTAACAATAAGAAGCATGAGTAAGGCAAAATACACCACTCAAAACATCGGGCATTACGGCTTAGCTTTTGATTATTACTCGCACTTTACATCACCTATAAGAAGGTATCCAGACGTTGTGGCACACCGCCTTTTACAACATTATTTAGATGGCAAAAGATCGCCTATTGCTGAGCATTACGAACCTGTAATGAAACACTGCTCAACAATGGAAGTTTTGGCCACGAAAGCAGAGCGCGACTCCATTAAATTCATGCAAGTAAAATTCATGCAAGAGCATATAGGAAAAACCTTCACAGGCATTGTCTCCGGGGTTGTTGAACGTGGTCTTTATGTTGAGCTTGAAGGAAATAAATGTGAAGGAATGGCTCGCCCACAGGATATACCAGGGGACTTCTATGTCTTTGATGAGCGTAATTTTGCTTTTGTAGGACAGAAAAACAAGAAATTCATAAAGCTCGGTGATCGTGTCACCATAAAAGTAACTGCGGCAGACCCAATAAAAAGACATTTAGACTTTAACATATTGGCCATGTAGAATAATATGTATCTTTGGGTAAAGGATAATATGCGCTTACTTTTTCTATTTCTACTAGTTTCCACTCTATCACATGCTCAAGCGATACGACTTGGCCAATTTAATAAGGTAAAAGTTTTTGATGGAATTCGCTTAACCATTATCCCCTCTGATGCCGACTCCTTAATTGTTGAAGGTAAAAACAAGGGCTTTTTGTCCCACAAAAACAAAAACGGAAAGCTGTATTTGCGGATGGATATTAAAAAGCGTCTAGGTGGATTTAACACTACTGTAGCCTTATTCAGCTCTAGTCCTTTAGAAGAAATTGATGCCAACGAAGGTGCATTTGTGTCCAGCCAAGACGTTTTATTTCAACCGAGTATTATATTAAAAGCACAAGAAGGTGCAGAAATTGATGCTCTTTTAGACGTCCAAAAAGTAAAAACAAAGACCGCTTCAGGTGGTATTGTCAACCTAAAAGGTTCGGCTGTTGTGCAGTATCACAGCGTGGTAACGGGCGGAGTGGTTGAGGCCGCTATGCTGGATTCTGAGCAGGTAGAAGTTAAAGTAAAAGCAGGTGGAAGGGCAGTTGTTAATGCAAGCGAGCTCGCAGAGATAAAGGTTTCCTTTGGCGGTACGGTCAGTGTATACGGAAAACCAAAAAAACTAATCAAATCTGTCGCAGTTGGCGGCAATATTGAACAAAAGAACACACCAAGCGAAACCACAGAAAATGAGTGAATTCTTAGCAGCAATTCCCTTATCATTGTTGCTTGTTTTTTCTACTGGCCCTGTCTTCTTTGTAATTGTAGAAACAAGCATCACCAAAGGGGCAAAACATGCTTTTTGTGTTGACATCGGGGCGGTAATCGCCGACGTTGTTTTTATTTTAGTGGCAACTTTTAGCGCACAACCTATACGAAACAGCTTGGCAGAAAACCCGCGTTGGTTTATCATAGGCGGGGTAGTACTTGGCTCTATAGGACTATTTTCTTTGCTGTCAGCGTTAAAAAATAAAACGCGAACTGCCTTTGAGGTCGAGTCACTTCCAAAGGGAAATTACCTATTCTACATAGGGAAAGGCTTTCTCCTCAATATAATTAATATAGGCGCCTTTCTTTTTTGGGTAAGTATGGTTGTCTTCGGCGCGGAATATTCGTTCTTTATCTATGTTTTGGTGATTTATCTTCTTTTGGACACCGTTAAAATATACCTCGCAAAGCAACTTAAAACAGTACTAACCCCGCGTGTGATCTATAAAATCAAACAGTTGGTGCACATTATAATTTTTGTATTTGGCTTGTTTTTTGTTTTTCAAGGAAGTTTCCCGGAACAAAGGAAGCAGTTACTAACCATAATAGAGACGCAAATAAAGTAGAGGCACCGAGCGGATTCGAACCGCTGTACAAGCTTTTGCAGAGCTCTGCCTAGCCACTCGGCCACGGTGCCAAAAGGAAAGCAAAAGTACATTTTTTTAAAATTAAGCCTTTCTTTTTTTAGAGATTTTTACCGACACCTTCCCAACATCTCCACAAACGGGG
>MDTG01293538.1_pt1 | contig 22942 bp, 16 predicted proteins | sample 811421 | NCBI WGS metagenome assembly MDTG01 (sample SAMN05326645, study PRJNA326480) | marine metagenome | isolation source: seawater | place: Pacific Ocean: South East | collected 2011
GAATCGGTATCCGGGGAAACTACTGCTGCCGGCACAGGCAAGGGAAGCTCGGGCAACCTGAAACCATGATAGCGTGGTTTACCAGAAATGGCATTGCCGCCAATCTGCTGATGGGCGGCATTCTGCTCGCAGGCATCTATGTGGCTTTCTTCAAGATCACTCTCGAGATGGAGCCTGACCGGGAGTGGGGCAGCGTCTTCATCGGAAAAAAATATCCTGGCGCAACCCCCACCGACATCGAAAGAGAAATCCTTATCCCTGTTGAAAACGCACTTGAGTCCCTGAACGGGGTGAAACAACTGAATACCGATGCAGAGCGTGGCGAGGCAAAAATATGGGTAGAAGCGAGGAAAGGCACCGATCTTCGAGAGCTCAAGGAGGACATTGACTCACTCCTCAAGACGGTGAGCAATATTCCCGCCCCGAACGAACCGTTTCGTATAAGAATCCCCAGCCAGAACGACCGCCGTTCGGTCATCTGGGTAGTAGTAAGCGGCGACCTGCCCACGGAAGAACTGCATGAGGTCTCCCGGCAGGTCCGGAACGACCTTCTTTCCATCGATGGCATAAGCAAGGTGAAGGCCTTTATTCCGGAGGGGCATCGAATCGCAATCGAGCTGAACACCGAAAAACTTGAGGCCTATGACCTAACCCCGGACGCTGTCGCCAATGCGATCCGCCAATCCTCCATCGATCTCCCTGCCGGGGCCATTGATGGCCCCTCGGGCCGTCTCGACATCCGGACCAAGGGACAGGCCTATTCGCTGGAGGAGTTCGCTGCCATCACGGTGCGTTCCTCTAATGGGTCCAGACTCACTCTCGGCGAAATTGCTACTACGATCACGGACGCTGACAATGAGGAAAAATTCATCTCTGAATACAATTGGCGGCCTGCGGTCCGGATCGATGTTGGCCGGACCGGAAATGAAAACGCTCTCGATATTGCCCGCAAGGTTCGGGATTACGTTGCCAATTCATCCGAACGATTTCCCGAAGGCGTCGTCCTCGGCACTCACGCTGACCGGGCTATCGGCCTGCAGTCACGACTGGAAACCATGGCCAGCTCTCTCCTGCAGGGAGGAATTCTGGTCATGATCGTCCTTGGCCTTTTCCTTAGGCCCCAGCTGGCCTTCTGGGTCGTGGTGGGAATACCTGTAAGTTTCGCGGGCGGAATAGTGGTGATGCAGCTTTTTGACATCTCTGCAAACATGATGAGCCTGTTCGGCTTCATTATCGTAATCGGAGTGGTTGTTGACGATGCGATCGTCACGGGTGAAAGCGTCTACACCCGACTCCAGCGTGGGATGGACCCTCTGGATGCAGCGATTGACGGGACCCGGGCTGTCACCGTCCCGGTGACCTTTGGAATCCTGACCACCATTGTCGCCTTTCTACCCCTGCTTTTTTTTGAAGGCATGACTGGCAACTTCGCGAGGCAGATCCCCTTTGTGGTCGCCCCCGTCCTGCTCTTTTCGCTGGTGGAGTCCAAACTGATCCTCCCTGCCCACCTGAAGCACGTAAGGATAACGCCGGAAAAAAAGTGGAATCCGCTCACCCTGATACAACGCCGTGCGGCATCTGGCCTCCAGTTCCTGATCGATAGGGCCTATCAGCCCGCCCTGAAACTGGCGGTATCCCATCGATTCTCCACCATTGCCGTTTTTGTCTGCATGGCTCTCCTCATGCTAGGCTACTTCGTAGGAGGTCGTCTGGGATATGTCTCCATCCCCTCGATCGAGCGCCCGGAAATCTTCGCTACGCTCAAGCTTCCCGAACACGTATCAAAGGAAACCACCCGACTCTACGCCGATCGGATCACGGCCGCCGCGGAAGAGATGCGTGGCGAGTTCGTTGATCCTGAAAAAGGGGCTGTCGTGACAAATCACTGGAGGCTCCTCGGCACCGATGAGCGCCTCCGCACCTACAACAAGGCTTACTCCGTTGTGTTCCTCGGATTAATGCCTCCCGGCCTCCGCTCCGAGGCTGGTCCCAGTAACGACACAATCATGAAGCGCTGGCGCGAATTGATCGGGGAAATTCCCGCAAACGCCACCCTGAAGATCAGGACCCAAAAGACCAAAGGGGAGGACGGCAACAAGGATACCGATCCTCTTGAATTGGAATTGCGTGGACCAAACTCGGAAACAAAACAGGATATTGCCCGAAAGACCGAAGAGCTCCTTGAAAGCTATGACGGGATTGCCGACGCCTCGGTCAACCAGCGAGCCAGCCAGACCGAGGTGGAACTCTCCCTCACCCCCCGGGGTACTGAGCTCGGCATCACCCAGCAGTCCCTCGCCTACCAGGTCCGCCGGGCCTTTTACGGAGAGGAGGCCCAGCGCGTCCTTCGTGGCCATCAGGAATACCGCGTCATGGTCCGACTTCCAAAGAAACAGAGGGAGACCTTCAATACCCTGGAAAAGATGAAAATTCGAACTCCTGCCGGAGCCGAGGTTCCTCTCTTTACCGTAGCACGGATCGGCTTCGTTCAGGCACCCACCTACATAGAACGTAATGACAAGGCCGAGGTCATCCGGATCGGAGGAGAGCCAACCGACCGGAATGTGGATCTCGTGCGTATCGCGAAATCGCTGAAACCCCAGCTCCGGCAACTTCTCCGCGGGACCGAGGATCTTCAATTCGTCTTCAAAGGAGCAGTCGCAGAAGCGGAAGAAACCAAGAAAAGGCTGATCATCGGCAGTGTCGCCCTGATGTTCGCTCTCTTTGCTCTCCTGGCTATTCCGTTCCAGTCGATCCTGCAACCGCTCTACATTCTCATAGTCGTGCCCTTCGGGGTAATCGGAGCTCTGCTGGGCCACATTGTGATGGGTGTTACCCCTTCCGACCTTTCCCTCCTCGGCATTCTGGCCATGGCCGGCGTGGTTGTTAACGATTCCCTGGTCATGGTTGACGATATCAACCGGCGGGTTCGCCGGGGGATTCCCCTCCTTGATGCCGTGCAGCAGTCCGGTCGCCACCGCTTCCGACCTATCTTTCTCACCTCGATCACAACCTTCGTCGGATTGATGCCTCTTATGTTCGACAACTCCCTGCAGGCGCAGTTTCTCATTCCGATGGCGGTCTCCCTCGCTTTCGGTGTTCTTTTTGCAACGGTAATCACCCTCTTCCTCATACCCTGCGTCCTTCTCGTTGCCAATGACGTCGGACAATGCATCAGAAACCTCGCCGGCTGGTATTCCCGTCCTTTCCACTCAGTGAAAAAGGACTCTTCATCCTGAAGCACAGCCTCCTCCAGGACAGTGATAACACGAAATGGACGTGGAGCTCGTCGCCCCGGGGATTGCCATTGCCCTGCCCTTGCCGGAATGAAAACCTCATGCCGGTTCCCACTCTCTTGGTGAACCTCCAGACAATCCATCCCGGGAGCCCACCAAGCCACCAGGGCGCCGCTGCAATATTAAAAAATCATACTGCAGGGCGGAAGATTTCAGGTCGGGATCAAGTTCCCAAGGCTTTCCTTTACCAGCTGTATTTACACGAATTCCTCTTCCTCCCGGACAATCTTCGAGAAGAGCCGGGATCAGTCATGCCTTCAAGAGACAGAACCTGCCCCTCGCCGAGCTTCCTGATTCGGACGAGGGAGCACGCCGCTTCTGGCGGGCGAGCAGGCACGGGAACGTTGCAGGCACGTATCCACTCCTCCAGCAGATCCGAATAAAAACCATGTCCAAGCAACCCCTCTGCCTGCTCTTCGATCTGGATGGCACCCTTGTCGACAGCGAAGGGATCTGCCAGCAAGGCTATCTCGATCTTGTTCCCGAGCTCAGCGATACCATCGAGGACATGATCTCCCGCTACCGGGGCGTCAACCTGGAAGAAATCATGGTGGACTTGGAGAAGCGCGTAGGCCGCAGCCTTGAGGAGGATTTCGAATGCCGCTACCGCGCCCGGGTAGCTCAGCTCCTCTCCAGCCAGCTGCAGCCAATGCCTGGCGTCCCGGAGATGCTAGCGCAACTAACCAGTGCAGGCTTTCCTATCTGCATAGCCTCCAACGGGCCCCTCCATAAGATGCGCCTCTCTTTGGAAACCTGCGACCTTCTCCGCTATTTTGAGGGCCGGTTGTACAGCGCCCATGAAATCCAGGCCTGGAAACCCGACCCCTCCCTCTTCCTGCACGCCGCCCAGCAACTTGGCTACCCTCCGGAACAGTGCCTCGTTATAGAGGATAGCCCCGTGGGTATTGAGGCTGCCATGGCCGCTGGCATGATTGCCTGCTACTTTGACTACCACGGCTCCCCCCCCGCGGAAGTCCCTTCTACCGTGCTGCGCGTGAAAACCATGTCAGAACTTCCTGACCTAATCACCAACATCTTAGCCCGTAAGAGGGGTTGGAGCTGAAGGTCATGAATTCGCTTCTCTCCCGGAGGTCTGATTTGATATTTGCTCTACCCCTTTCCACTCACTCCGTCTCATCCCCTCTCTCATGCTCGCATGAAAATTCGGTCTTTCCCCGCTTTGCTCGCCACGCTGTCCATCGCCGGGGCGACATCGGAGCGTCCCAATATCATCCTCTGCATGACCGACGACCAGGGCTGGGGGGATACCAGCTACAACGGCCATCCTGTCCTCGAGACTCCCAGCCTCGACCAGATGGCAAGAGAAGGAGTGACCTTCACCCGGTTCTACTCCGCCGCCGCCATGTGCTCACCCACCCGCGGAAGCGTTTACACCGGCCGAAATCCCTATCGCTACGGCATCACCTTCGCTATGAAGGGACGCCTCGAAGCCGGGGAGATCACCCTCACGCAGGTCCTCCGGGAGGATGGATACACCACTGGCCACTTTGGTAAATGGCATCTCGGCACCCTTTCCCGGAAGAGCGGAGATCAAAAGCGCTGGGGGGCCTTTCAGGCACGCCCTGAACGCTATTTCTGCCCTCCGTGGCTGCGCCATGTCGATCAATGCTTCGTCACCGAATCCAAGGTTCCCACATGGAACCCCCTCCTCGACCCGGGTAAGATCAAGCGACAGCAAAATCCAAGCCCGCCTGCGTCGCCGCAGTCCTACGGGAACGACTACTTTACCGGCCCTGGACGGATTGAAGTCGAAAACACCGCCGGAGACGATTCCCGCGTTCTCATGGACCGGGCCCTGCCGTTTATCCGCTCAGCCGTCGCGCGGAAAAAACCCTTTTTCGCCGTGATCTGGTTCCACACGCCCCACTCCCCCGTGGTCGGGGGCCCCGAATATCTTGCACGCTACCAGGACCAACCCGAACAGGCTCGCCATTACTATGCCTGCCTCACCGCCATGGATGACCAGATGGGGCGCCTGCGCAGAGAACTGAGGAAACTGCAGGTCTCGGGCAACACGATGCTCTGGTTCTGCTCGGACAATGGCCCTGCCCGCCAAGGCTCACCCCGGCATGTAGGTTCCACTGGCGGACTCTCCGGATTCAAGCTCTCCCTACGGGAAGGAGGCATCCGCGTCCCGGGCCTGCTGGTCTGGCCGAACCGTTTTGCGGAACCGAGAACCGTCTCAGCCCCCTGCGTAACCAGTGATTACTTCCCAACAATCCTCGATTTCCTCGACCTTCCCCTGCCCCCTGACCGGGTATATGACGGAATCAGCTTGCGACCCCTCCTTACCGGTAAAAAGAGTTTACGGGAGCGGCCAGTCGGATTTTTGAACCGGGACGGCAATGAAATGGCCTGGATGGAAGATCAATACAAAATGGTTACCTCCGGAAAGAAGACAGCGCTCTTTGATATTCCTGCTGATCCGGCCGAGAAGCGTGACCTGAGCAAGGCTCTCCCGGGGCAACTTTCGCGAATGCAGGCCGCCAGCAGAAAATGGAGGCGCGCCGTTCTCGAGGAAATGGAGTCTCTCCCTGATTAGCCCCCGCGAGCTGCACTACCGCCTTAATTACCTTCGGTCTGAAATGTCCTCCCAAATGAAAAGCGTCTTCTTTCCCCTTGTCTTCGCTCTGCTTGCCGGACCCGTCTGCAACGCCGCCCGGGGCGAGCGCCTTCCAAATGTCATCCTTATCATGGCAGACGACCTCGGCTACCACGATCTTTCCGGGTATGGCCACCGTAGCATCAAAACCCCCGTCCTCGACCGCCTCGCAGGAGAGGGCGTCAAGCTCACGAGCTTTTACGCCGGTGCAACAGTCTGTACGCCGTCCCGCATGGCGCTGCTGACCGGCGCCTATCCCGCTCGACTCGGTTGGACCCGCGGGGTCGTGGGTTACATGATGAAAAAGGGAGAGGGCCTGAATCCCGAAACGCTAACCATGCCTGAATTGTTCAGGAGCGCAGGCTACGCCACGGGCATCTTCGGAAAGTGGCACCTTGGGGACGAGGAGCCCATGCGCCCGCACCGGCAGGGATTCGAAACCACCTGCTATATCAACAAGAGCAACAACCAGACCAAGGAACTGTGGCAGGGCGACCATGTCATCACCAAGCCATTCACCAACCGTCTTCTCACCGAACTATTCACCAGCAGAGCAATAGAGTTCATTGACGCTCACCGGGAGAATCCCTTTTTTCTCTATCTTCCCTACACCGCCCCCCACTTTCCCCTCGAGGCCCACCCCGAGTGGAAAGGACGCTCGCAGTTCGGCGTCTATGGGGACGTGGTCGAGGAGATGGATCACCGCATCGGTCAGGTGCTGGAAGCCCTTAACCGCCACAAGCTCCGGGACGATACCATTGTGATATTTCTCTCCGACAACGGACCTGAACCCATGACCCGGGAGTCGAAGGCCGATCCCTTTCGGGGCAAAAAATGGTCCGCCCTCGAAGGCGGCACGAGAGTACCTTGTTTTATCCGCTACCCGGGGGTAATTCCGGCGAAGCGGGAAACCGAGGCTTTGGTCTCGGCTATGGACCTCCTTCCCAGCCTCGCCCATGCCTGCGGTATCGACCTTGGGGAGGAAAGTAAGGGAATCCCAGTGATTGACGGCGTCAACGTCTGGGACACCCTGACCGGTAAAAAGGGCGCGCCCCACGCCCGCGAGGACCTTCTATTCTGGCACGGGGGACACGGGTTTCAGGCCATTCGAGTGGGAAAGTGGAAACTCTTCATGGACCGGCGCCACGCTGGGATGAAGGGTGCGAGGGGCCCGGCTCTCTTTAACCTCGAGAACGATCCCGGGGAAAAAACTGACCTCAGCGTCAAACAGCCAGCCCAGGTCAAATCCATGAGCGACCTTGCTGAGCGCCGCCTCGCCGAAATGAAAAAGAACATGGTCGCCCTCGGACGCGCAGAGTAACACACTGACACAGATTCAAATTTTCCATGTCACCAAGATCCACCGTCCTGCTCGTTGCCACCGGGTCCTTCGCCATTGGTGTGGCAGCTGATAGGATTCTACTCTCCAAAACCGGAAACCCTACCAGCGAAGCACAGCTGGATTCGACTCTCTCCGTGCGGAAAAGCCGGACTCAGCGAGGGGCTGGTCCCAGCCGAAATTCAAAGACCGCCCAGCGAAAAACCGAATACCCCTCCCGGGAAGAAGAAAAAGAAGCGTTACCGGGATCCATTGAGAACATCCTCGAGAATCTTAGTCATGGGCGGCCGGTTGAATTTTCTTCTGCTTCGAAGGCAATCCTGAACCTTCCCCCGGGACCGCAGCGCCGGGAAGCCATCCATCGCCTGGCTTCCCACTGGGGAAGGAGGAACCCCGAAGACGCCTTGCGCTGGAGCGATTCTCTCACCGGACGGGACCGCTTCGAAGCCCTCGAGAACATCCTCCGGGAGTGGTCTGACCGTGATCCCGGAGCTGCCGCCGCCTACGCCTCGCAGCTGCCCGGCTCCGAACACAGCATGCACCTGGTGCACGACTTGAGTCGCCGCTGGGCCGAGCAGGACCGTCCGGCTGCCTTGGAATGGAGCTCCGCTCTGACAGATCCCGCCCTCCGGGCTCGCGCCCTTCGGGGCTCGCTGTCGTCCTGGGCCGAGGACGATCCCGCCGAGGCTGCCAGCTACGCCATCACCGAATTGGCCGACCGTAATCTGCGCCACCACGTCCTCGAGGGAGTCGCTCGCCGATGGGCCGAATACGATCTTGAAGAAGCCCTGCAATGGGCGCGCCAACTGCCGGAAGGGGACTTTGCGAGGGCCACCCGTGCCGTCCTGCGCAGCGTGGCTGAACACGATCCTCATCACGCTGCAAACATATTTCAGGAAATCGCCGGCAGCCTGCCCCCCAGCGGACCCGTCGGGCGGGAATACCGCCACATGGCCGAGGAGGTGGCCTCCATATGGTCGTCCTCCAATCCGGTTGAAGCGGCCGAATGGGCGCTCACTCTCCCGGAACGCGGATCCATCCGGCACGGCGCCGTCGGAGACGTCGCCGAGCGCTGGATGCGGCTCGATAGTATTGCCGCCCGCGAGTGGATAACCAATCTTCCTGCCGACCGGAACCGCGATGGAGCCACCGAACGGGTCGTTCACCTTACCCTCGGGAGTGATCCTGCCGAAGCTTTCGCATGGGCCCAGGCCATGACGGATCAGGATCACCGTCGGGGCCTCATGCACCATACCCTGACTCGTTGGCGCGAGCTCGACCCCGCGGCTGCGCGGCAGGCCCTGAGCAGGGCGGATCTTTCACCAGAGGTTAAACAACGCTTCGGAGAAGAACTCGGCCTGACCCCCGCTCAGGCACTGGAGCAAGCCGCTCCTCCCTCGGAGCAGTAAAGGCCAACATCTTCGGATCCCCGCTCCCGGACCCATTCAGGGAGCCACCACCCGCATACCAGGATGCAGGCGCAGGCAGGGAACAGGATACATCCGCTCCGGGACTTCCCGGCACCTCCGGCTTTCAGGGCTCTGTCGCCGACTCCGCGACCCACGTCGCAATGTAATCCTGGTCAGCCTCACTCAGTGATTCGATTCTGATCGTAAAGGCCTTCCCGTCTTTCCGGGCAATGGTTACCTTTCTTCCTTCGCTGCTCACGATCCGGGCCTCGATCTTGCGACCGACCTTGTTAGTGAAGATTCGCAGGGGCTCCTGGAAATCCTCCCCATTGTCCCCCGGCTTGAGGGAATACTGGTCAAAAAAGTCGAAGATTTGGGATATCAGACGCGGATTTCGATAGAACGTGGTGCCATGATTTCCGCCGGCAATCTCTTTGTAGATATGCCGCCCATCCACTTCCTTCATCTTCACGGCGAAGGGTCGAACCATCGTCACGGGAACAAGGGTGTCCTTCTCCCCGGCGATCACCATCATGGGCACCTTGATCTCTCCAAGGATGTCGGTGCTTCCCATGAAGGCGGGCGCCATGGGCGCAAGGGCAGCCCAGATCCCCGCGTGAGCGGCCCCAAGGTGGATGGTTCCTCCGCCGCCCATGGAGTGTCCTGCAAGGTAAATCCTCGCCGGATCGATGTTAAACTCCTTCCGGACGATCCCGAGGACATTCAGAACATCCTTTTCGCTAAGTTCCCCGAGGTTCTCTGGGTCATCCGGACGCCCACCGAGGAGGCCACCCTTCCCCTTCCCGAGGCTGCCATACCAGCCCCGTTCATTATACCCGAACGGCGCAACTACCAGATATCCTCTCTTCTCTGCTTCCGTCGTGATGCCTTCATAACGGATTATCTCCTCCGGATTGCTCCCTAAGCCATGAAGGAGCACCAGAAGAGGAGCCTTCTTTTCCTTCTGATAGCTGCGAGGCACGTAGAGGGTATAATCCACCTCCTTCCCAGCTTCCTTGAAATCGTAACTACGGCTCTGCACCACGCCCGCCCGGGGTGTGGCCGCGAGGGTGGAGACCACCATGGCAAGATATAGGGAGAGCGCGAGAATCCCGGTCGAGACACTCATATTATTTGTCCCCACCGTTGTCCTGTCCCCTGCCCAGACCAGATTCCATCCAGCCCAGCCCCTGCGAAAGTCCCTGCAACGTCTGAGACCGATTCTTATTGAAGATCTCGACCTGTTCGGCGGACAGGAGCTGTGCGAGGTCATTACCCATTGCGTCCTGCTCGGCATTAAAATCTGACTGCAGCCGATCGACGATGCCTGGCTGAGAAACCTGCTCGAGGACCCCACGACCCTCCCAGCGCTCCACGTTATTCGTGTCCATCCTCGCCTGATGCATGATTTCCACCAGTTGAGTTTCCTGCTCTGAACTGAGCGGAACCCCGGCTCCCTCCATCGCTCCCCGGATACCATTCATCTGCTGGTATACCGGAACTCGTGCCTCGTAATCCTGATACCGTCGCCAGTCATCCTCGTTATTCAGGAAGGCCTGCATATCCTTTTTCCGCTGGTCTGCCGATGCTTCCCACTCTTGTATTATCTCCTCCCTTTCTTCTTCATCGGCAAACATAACACGGCCCCAGAGCGCCTCTTCAGAACCCACATCACCTCCGGCGATCTCCAGGAAGGCCTCCTCTTCCTGCTCCGAGAAGCCAAACTCCTCCAGCAGCGGGGAGAAGACCGACTTCGCGCGGCGGGCATTCTGGTCCCGTTGCATACGCTGTCCGAAATCGCTTTCCGAGAAAGCCTTGATGAGATCACCGAGGAGCTCTTCCGGATTATCCTCAGCCTGCTTGACCAGCTTCTCTACCTCGGATTGTTCCTCGGCTTCCTCGTCTTCCTCCCCCCGGGCACTTGTTTTCCGCTCATACGCGTTCGAGGAAGGACGCGAGATTCGTGCTCCGGTCCCAACCGCAGTTCGCCCCTTGGCGCTCTTGGCCGGCACCTCTTTTTTCAAATCGGCCATCTCCTTCTTCAATCCGGAAATCTGGCCCATCCCCATGACAACCACCACAGCCAGCACGAGAGCAACCAGTGTCGAAACTAAAAATCCTGTCTTCATGATCTTGGTTGCAGGTGACTTAGCACTCGGAAGGCTTTTTCACAACCCACAATCCGGAAGACCGAACCCCCGGCCTGAACTCTGGAGTGATGACCCTGGCAGGGAAAGCCGCACATTCGCCCTTTCTTCGAATATTGCTGGCGGCTACAAGGATCCCATGGCCCGAAAGTAGAAAGTGCAATCTACCCGGTCCCCGTTATTCCATGCACATCTCCTGCTTTCTAAACGTCGTTCTGCTTGTCGCGTCCTGCCTCCTCGCCGCAGGCCGGGAACAGCCTCTGCCCGACAATCTGGCAAACCTCCCTCCCTCCCCGGGCCTGACAGATCTTCTCACCCTGAATAACGGAAGCAGGGTTAAAACCCAGGCCGAGTGGCCCCTCCGAAGGGCCGAGCTCGTCCCTCCGCTCCTGTATTACCAGTATGGGCACATGCCTCCCCGACCGGACCGGGTGACCGCCCGGGTCGAACGGGTGCGCGAGCACGGCAGTGGACTCGGCACGGAGGAGTGGATCACGCTTGTGATAGGCAGCGAGCGAAAACTGGAGATGCGCATTGTCGCCTATGTCCCGAAATCCCGTGGTCCCCACCCGGTCATCATCGAAGAGAAAGGCTCGCTGGGCAGAAGCACGGCCGCTCCGCTTTTCCTGGAGCAGGATTACCTCTTCATCGAGTATGCGCGTGGAGACCTCGCTCCGGACAAGCGCGATCATGTGGGCCCTGCCCAGACAGCCTATCCCGAATACGACTGGGCCATGCTGGCAGTCTGGGCATGGGGAGGCATGCGGGTCGTAGACTACCTGGAGAACCGAGTTGATGCCGATCAGGGTAGGATAGCCATCACGGGGCATTCCCGGGGTGGCAAGGCTGCCCTGCTAGCCGGAGCACTCGACGAAAGAATCACCCTGGTGGCCCCATGCCAGTCGGGAGCGGGCGGCGCCGGTTCTTCCCGCATCCTCGGACCCGGGGCGGAATCCATCGGAATGAACGACAAGCCAAACTGGTATCATTCCCGCATCCGCCTCTTCGCGGAAAAGGAAGCTCACCTGCCCTTCGACCAGCACTTTCTCAAGGCCCTCGTTGCTCCCCGCGCGCTCCTCTGTCTCGAATCTTCCGACGACCTGTTCGCAAACCCGGTCGGCACCCATGCCACCAGTGAAGCAGCAATGCCGGTTTTCCACCTGCACGGACGCAGTAAGCACAACGGAATCATCTTTCGCCGGGGCGGGCACTCCTACACCAAAGAGGATTGGCAAACTCTTCTCGCGTTCGCCGAGTTCGTCTTTTTCCAGCGTTCACCGGCTGTGGAAAGGTCCTTCTGGCAGTCGCCCGCGCCGCTGGCCCCGAAGGAGCGCAGAGCATGGCGGCCTTCCTTCCTCAAAGTTGGCGCTCCAGACAACGATCCGGACGTCAACCGGCCCCGAGTCGGAGCGCAGGGATCCGTGGACTACCCCTTCGAAATCGCCAAGCACCGGGTAAGCAATGCAGAATACAGCAAGTTTCTCAATGCCGTGGCACATCACGCTGACCCCCACGGCCTTTACCACCCGGACATGCGCATCACGCGGCTTCGCTCTCCGGAACAGTATGATCGCTTCGAGTATTCCCCGCATGCAGAAACATCACACCTCGCCGTTACATTTCTCAGCTGGTTTGATGCGATTCGCTATTGCAACTGGCTGCATGGAGGCGACTCCGAGAAGGGAGCTTACGAAATCACTCCCGATAACAGGGTTGGTCCGCGGTCACGAAGTGCCAAGTTTTTTCTCCCCACCGAAGATGAATGGTATAAGGCCGCTTACTACGACCCTGACAACAAGAATTACGCTCGCTTCCACCGCAACCCGGGAAGCCTGCTCTCCCTCTCCACCAGTAGACTGCGCAGCGAAAAATGGCACAATAGTCCGTTGGGCATGTCGGGAATAGACCACCGCGTCTGGGACTGGACTGAATCGCTAGCTGGCGCCCAGTTCCGCTGCGTGAGATCGAATTCATGGTTCCAGGGAAACAACCGGCAGGCCGCAGGACGATTCTACAGCAATCCCGGCCTTGAGCTTGGCAATCTGGGATTCCGCGTTGCCCGGCTCCCCATCGAATAAGGCCGACCACTCGCCCTCGACTGGTCCTCGCCGGAGAAAGGCCCCGGCAGACATCAGGAAACTCGAGTTCGTGAGAGGCGGCTTTTCGCTGCGTCGTTCCAGACCTTCCTCAGACCCCGCAGGTTTGATACCTCTTCCGGCAGGGATAAGCCTTTCCCTGCTCGTCAACGATCGTCTTGCCAAGCGGAACAGAGAAAACCTCGTCGTTCTCAGGCAAACCGTGGGCAGGAGCCCCGGTCGTCAGAACTCCTGCCCGGATTACGAACGGATCATTGCGCTGGCCAAGGGAGTGCGGATCTCTTCCGGAGCAAACACGGTGCAGCGAAGACAGGTTTTGGGGGCATTTGGTGACGGCTGCCTTGGTAGTCTCTTACCCCCCGAGGACCCGAGAATATCCTGCCCTCTTGAGTTCCACGAGGCTCAGGACCTTCAGGACGTAGGTAGGCAAGGGCGTCAGCACCAGTTTTCTGGCGCCGCCGGACTAGCACTCGAACCCGTTCCAGCCTGCCTGCGCGCGTCCCGATCTTGGCGAACCCTCCAGCCGTTTTCCACTCACCCGGCGTCAAGCTCGTAGACTACCTCCGCCAGTCTCTTGGTGCCCTCCAAGAGACCTGGAGCAAGACTGGGCTGGGGGCCCTTTTTCCCGGCGGTATACCATCTGATGATTTCGCGCCGGTACTTCGCAGCCTTCCGGGCCACCTCTACTGACACCATCCTCACCTGGATCACCTGCGGACCCTGGTCAGTTCCTTCATGATAGATCTTTTCAGAAAAGGAGCGATTGCCCTTCAGCTCCTCACTCAGGGGAAAGAGGAATCCGGATTCGCCGATCGGCCGGAATAACATCACGACCTGCCCCTCGGGGATATTGCTGCTACGTCCCTTCGCGGTGAAATCGTAGTCCATCTTGTCATCTGCCCGGGGCGTCCGGATACGAGCGCTGGGCTCATCTCCAGCCTGCACGGGAGCCAGGCTCATCGCGATGGCGATCATACAGCCGAATCCTACCAGTTTCATGGACGTAGTCTCATCCTTCTCGTCAGCTTACGCAAGGATACAGCACTTGCCGACCCGCTCCTCCCTGTCACACTGGCTTCCCAGCATGAGCGCTCGCGCTGAACCACTGACCCGCCTTCATCATCTCACCCTGGCGACCCAGGACGTAGTCCGATCCCGTGAATTCTTTCGCAACACCCTCGGATGGCAGCAGATTCCGCGCCCCGGAAATATCGATATCGAGGCCGCCTGGCTAGATATCGGAGACGGCCAGCAGTTGCACCTTCTGCACACCCAAAACTTCCAGCCTTCACCTTTCGAGGCCGAGTTCGGGCGCCACTTTGCATTCAACTATCCGATCATAGAATTCGCGGCCCTGAAGGAACGCCTCGTCGCAAACGGGGCCGAACTTATTGATCCCATTCGCGAGACCCCCTTCGAGCGCTTCTTTTTCAAGGACCCCAACGGTTATATTTTCGAAGTGGTAGATGCCGCCCGGATGCCCGAGGAATGAACCGCTCCACCCCTCCGGGCCGGAAGCCCAAAACGCTGGCCCAGCAATATCCATCCGTTCAAGGATGGCGTAAGCGCCCCCCGAGGTCGCTGCCCCCATCGAAACCACAATGGCCAGAAATAGCTCATTTCACGCGCGGATCGGATCCGTCAGCGTATTAGTCTCCGGCAATGGTCGATCGAGCGTGGTGCGTCCATGGCAATTCCGCCGCCGGGCCAGCTACTTCTCCACCCGCTTCAGCACGATCTTCCGGAAGGAGACCGGGTCCCCGTGGTTCTGTAGTCCGATCAGTCCGGTCCTGCGTCTCAAGCCGGGAACCTTTTTCCCATGCTTCTCCGCAACCTCATCGAGATTCGCGTCCACCACCTGGGTCTCGTTAACCCAGACCGCACAGCTTCTCCCCACGCACCTGATACGCATGGACTGCCACTCCCCTGCCTTCCCGGTTGCCTGCTTTGATGGAGCGAAGGCTGCATAGATCGCGCCAGTTAACTGGTCCGGCTTCAGGTTTTTCCACTTGGGTCCATAGTCATCAAGGAGTTGGATTTCCATGCCGGCCACCCAAGGTGCACCCTCCCGCGGAGCCCGAACGAACACACCACTATTTCCGTTGGCTGGGAGATTGAACTCCAGACTGAGGTCAAAGTCGTCGTATTCGCTTTCGGTAGCCAACCACTGAGCACCCTTGCCCCCGGTACAGGTCAGGTTGCCCTCCTTGACGCTCCAGTTCCCAGGAAGGCCCCCAATTCCCTGCCAGCCCGTCAGGTCGCGACCATTGAACAGAGAAATTGGTTCACCAGCGAGGACAGGGCCAGCGATGAGAACGACGGCCAAAAGACTGAGAAGGGGGCGTTGGCTGGACATGGTCTGAAGATCGAAATTTCCAGCCTCCCGGCAATTCGAAATCCTCCCCTGTCCGGCAAGACCTCAATACCCTCAATGAGTCATAAGATTAGACAAGTATTTGACAGATGGCCCATCGTCTACTTTATGTCTATGATTGGAACGCTCGGAAAGGGCGTTTCGAACCTCCCAACTACAATGAAAAAAACAACAGTTCTGGTCCGCTCATTGGTAAGCGGACTCTTCGCCCTCTGCCTCGGGGTCACCGCCCGGGCAGACAACATCGTGGAAGCTCTCGCCGAACGGGCCGAGTTTTCAACCTTGGTTACCGCGGTTACCGAGGCAGGTCTGGTTGATGCCCTTGCTGAAGCAGAGGACATTACCGTGTTTGCGCCCACCAACGAGGCCTTTGCCAAGATTCCCGAGGATGACCTCACCGCCCTTCTCGGTGATCAGGAGGCCTTGACGGCCCTCCTTCTCTATCATGTTGCCCCCGGGGCAGTAACCTACCGCAATCTTGAAACCGGTCCCTTGGAGACCTTGCTTGAAGGTTCTCAGGTTGAGATCAGTTCAAAGCGCTACTACTGGGGGTGGTACCGGATTGTCTCAGTCGACGAGGCCCGGATTACCGGAGCCAACCTGAGAGCTTCAAACGGGATCATCCATCGAATCGACTCGGTGCTCGATCCAGGTTTCGAACCCGTTCCAACTATCTTGGAAATTGCCGCCGGTAATCCGGACTTTTCGATCCTGGCCGGGCTTGTCGAGGATGCAGGGTTTGCAGGTGCGCTGGGTAGCGACCACGTCAATCTGACTGTCTTCGCCCCGACCAATGCCGCCTTCGAGGCCCTTGGGGAGGAGACCCTCTCGGCCGTGGCGGGCGATGTCCGGCTCCTGCGCAACATCCTCAAGAACCACATCGCCCTGGGAGCACTGGACAGTGCAACGCTGGGAGAGGCTGGAAACGTTAAAACCCTCCTGCGCCTCAATCTGCCGGTAGGAGCTAATGATACCTCCGCAACCGGGCTAGGGGTAGATGGGAAACCGATCGACGCAGCAGACATTCAGGCCACCAACGGAATTGTCCACGTCGTTGGGGAAGTGCTCGTACCGCCAGCCCCACAGTCTCTTGTAGATGTGGCAGCCGCACGTGATGACCTCTCCACCTTCGTCACGGCGGTGACTGCCGCCGAACTGGCTGAAACCTTCGCCAGCACTCGGAAATGGCCAGCCTACACCATCTTTGCGCCCAACAACGAGGCCTTCGCCGCCCTGCCGGAAGGGGTCCTCGAGTCACTTCTCGCTGATCCTACCGGAGCCCTGGCCGAGGTCCTCCAACTCCACGTGGTGCGTGGCCGTTTTCCGGCCAGCAACCTCTCAGACGGCCAGATCCTGCACACGCTCTCGGGCGAGCGCCTGACCGTTTCGGTCGGCGACGACGGGATCCGGATCAATGACGCGCCGGTGGCAGCAGCTGACCTCACGGCCGAAAACGGTGTTCTTCATGTCATGGGATCGGTCATCACAGCCGATGTGTTCACCATCGCCGATCTGGTTGCCAGCAAATCATACCTCAGCACCCTTGGTGCCGCTCTTGATGCGGCCGGCCTTACCGCCGCCCTCGCCGATCCGGAGGCCGAGCTTACTGTTTTCGCGCCGATAAACTACGCCTTCTCGCGCCTGCCGGAGGGAACCGTGGAATCGCTGCTCGAAGATCCTTCCGGAGACCTCACTCAGATCCTCCTGTATCACGTGGCCGGAGGCAACCTCAGCGCCAGTGATCTGGCGGAGGCCGGGAGTGTCACCACCCTGCAGGGTGCTGATGTTGAAATTACATCAAAAAGCTATCGCTTCTGGGGATGGCGCACCCCCTTCCGGATCGTACGCATCAACGGCCAGCGGGTCATCGCTGCCAACGTTGAAACAGATAACGGCACGGTTCATCTCCTTGCTGGAGTTCTTCTTCCCCCCGAAGAGTAGGAGCGGGTAACGTATTATTCGCCCCTGCTCCCCAAGAGTGCCTCGATGTTGCGAGCAACATCGAGGCACTCCTTCTTTCCTGAGATAATGAAAACGCCACCCCTGATTGCCGCACTGATGCTCCTCGGTCTGGCTGCCTGCGAGCGCCAAGAAACAGGGTCTGATTCTGAAAAGGCCGACCCTCCCAGGAAGTCCGGGACGGCCTCCCGTCTACCCCAGCCGAATGGTCAATTACAGTCTCATCTACCTGCAGAAACAACTCCCGGGCTCCTTGCCGACCTGATTTACCGCCGCCCGGATGCCGATCTGCTTCCGCTGGTGGAATCTGTTTGTGCACAACCCTCCTCAGAGCGCAAGAGCCAGCTGCTCGCCACCATATACGAGGATACCCAGCTGCGCCCCAAGCCCACCCGCTTACCCCTTCTTCTGCACCTGCTCCGACAGCAAGACCTCCCTTCCGACTTGCAGGCAACGATCCGGGGAGAGCTCCGGGCAACGCTGCAGACCGACCATGGGGACTCGTGGGCAGACTGGTCCCTCGCCCTTGATGAGTATCTTGCGGAGAAGCATGGCCTCCTTCGCGCAGATGAATAATCAAGCTGGACTCTCTCGACAGATACAGCCGGTTATTGTTTCCAGTCACCGACTTGATCCCTTCCACAATCCAGTTCCCGGGCAGAATCTCACCTTCTCTGAGGTGAGCTGCTAAACGCGGCTGGTTTAATCGCTTCAAAAGGCGCACCCAGCCTGCAAGAAAGGGGAGCCATCCCGTTTCTACGCATGCTCCGGATCGTTTTTCCTTCCCTCATTCTTGTCCTCTTCAGCACGGACTTGGAGGCTCAGCGCCTTCCCCTCGCCCTTCCCTCCGAAGTCGGCATGTCGGCCACGGCCCTCAAGAAGATCGACGACGTTGTGGTCCGGAAGTTCATCGAGGGCAAAAAACTTGCTGGGGCCTCCGTGCTGGTTGCCCGCAGGGGCAGGGTTGTCCACTTCGGCACCTACGGCATGCGTGATTTGCACTCTCGCAAACCGATGGAAAAGGACACCCTCGTCCGCATCTACTCAATGACCAAGGCTGTCATCAGCGTAGCCGCGATGATTCTGGTGGAGGAAGGAAACCTGGAACTGGATGCCCCCATTTCGGATTATGTGCCCGGTGTAAATACGATGAAAGTCGGCTCCCTCCCCGCCAGCCGTGAGATAACCATCCGGGACATCATGAGACACACCGCCGGCCTGCCCAATAACGCTACAGTCGACCGCCTCTATCGTCAGGCTGGGCTACCCGGCCTCTCGGCCAGCACCCTTCAGGAAATGACCGAGCGACTCGCCCATATCCCGCTGAGGTCTGAACCCGGGAGCCGGTGGCATTACAGTTTCGCCACAGATGCTCTCGCGCACCTCGTGGAAGTGGGATCTGGCAAAAAAATCGATGCCTTCCTGGCCGAACGTATCTTTAAGCCCCTCCTGATGGTGGATACGGCATTCTATTGCCCGGCCGAAAAACGGGACCGCTTCTCCCTGATCTACGGGAGGGACCTCAAACCAGTGGCCGCTCCCCAACCGGGTACTTCCGGTCCCTTTTCATTCGACAAACCACCCAAATTTCTCTCTGGCGGTGGCGGCCTTGTTTCTACCGGCATCGACTATATGCGCTTCTGCCTCATGCTGGCGGGCTTCGGGGAGCTTGACGGCACTCGAATCCTGCAGAAGGAAACCGTGCTGGAAATGACCCGGAATCAGCTTCCCCCCTCTGCCTACCCCATCAGCCGTCCTCCCGGAGGCCGAGGCTTCGGACTTGGTTTTGCAGTCCGGGTCGAAAAGATGGATTCCGAACCATCCTCCATCGGTGAATATGAATGGCTGGGGGGGGCCGGCACGGAATTCTGGATCTCCCCCCGGGACGAGCTGGCGGTCCTGACACTCTCCCAGGCTCTCCCAATGCGAGACCTTGGAGCGACTGTCAAACCGCTGGTCTACGCCGCTACTGCAGACTAAATCTAACGGTAGCCGGAAAGCTTCCTGTCAGCAGGGCAACTCTGCGTTGCCCCAGTCCCGGAGGGAATCCCGAAAGACCAGGTCGGCCTCCGGCTCGCATAAAGCCTGCCCTGCTACCCGTAATGGCGCGGAGGAGGAGAAACTGTCCCGGAGAGCCTGGAAAGTGATGGGGAAGACTGGAGCTGAACGATGCTCCTCGAGGAGCCTCTTATGCTGCTCGCTTTCTCAAACTCAACGCTACCGTGCTCTAACGGCCGCGCCTTCCGGGGCAAGCACCTCATTGCCAAACCAGAGGAACCGAAAACGCTCCTCCTGGTCGTCCGCCTCAGAAAGAACCTTGGGGCCTGATCTCCCGTGATACCCGGCGAGCGTTCAACCCACCCCTACGCGAGGAAATCGTGGATCCGGTCCTTCGGACGGCCAATGATCGACCTCTTGCCTTTCACCACGACGGGCCTCTGCAGCAGCTGCTTATGCTTCAACAGAATATTAATAACCGCCTCCGGGTTGTCGACATAGTCCTCCGGATCGAGTTCAAGCTTCTTGAATTTGGAATCCTTGCGGACGAGGTCCTCCACCGGATCCTCGAGGCCTGCTACTATATTCTGCAGCGCCGCACGATCAGGTGGGTTCTTGATATACAGGATGACCTCGTGCTCCACTCCAAGTTCCTCGGCGACCGCCAAGGCATTCACCGAGGACCCTCAGTACGGATTATGGTAGATACAGACTTTTGGCACAGCCCTCCCCTAGTGTTTCCTTCCCCTTTCGTCAATCCCCGCCCTTATCCCCCCATCAGGGCTCTCGGGAAGGTGGACAACCGGGATTTCATACAAGAACCTCAGGTAGACCAGCCATGAACCGAACGCTCCTTTCTGCCTGCCTGGTGGCCGGCCTCAGCATGACTCCACTCCCTGCGGCCAAGGTCAAATCGGTCACTGCCGCCGCCCAGCAAAAGGGTAACCCGGCAGCCCATGCCTTCGACCAAGATGCCGGAACCAGATGGTCAGCCCAGGGCCGCGGAACATGGATCCAGTGCGAACTGGACCAGGAGGTCGAGTTCTTCGAAATTGGACTGGGGTTTCAAGCCGCGGAACGCAACTACGCCTTCAAAATTGCAACCTCCCCGGACGGGAAGGACTGGACCACCTCCGGAAAAATGCAGAGCAAGGGACGGAGTGGCGTGGTGATCTACCCGATCATGAGAGCCAAGGCACGCTGGATTCGCCTTACCGTCTTCGGAAGCAACGCCAACGACTGGGCGAATATCCACACCATCCATCTTCCCGGGGTCACCCCGAAGCCGAGCCCTCCAGCCCCCAAATCCCCATTTGTTGTTACCGAGTGGGCCACAGGGCCCTCGATCGCCAATAGTGTTGCCATCTCGCTGGACGACCGGGGCCAAGCCTACGTCACGGTGGCAAGACGGCGCAAGCAGAGCAGCCTGGACATCCGACATCACCAGAACCTCGTCAAGAAGGACCTGAGCCTGACAACCGTCGAAGAGCGTCGGGCCTGGTATCGCGAATACCTCACCGGCAAAAGCTGGTTGCCGGACCGTAACAACGACGGAGTGAGGGACTGGCGGGATCTCACCGTTCAAAAGGACAGTGTCGTGCAGGTCGCCGACCGGGACGGAGATGGCACCGCCGAGGCCATGCGCACCCTCGGGGAATACCACACCGAGGTGACCGGGATCGCCGCAGGCGTGCTGGCGGCAGGGTCCGATGTATTCGTGGCCGCCGAACCGGATTTCCTCCGTTACCGGGACGAGGATGGGGATGGCTTCCCGGAAGAACAGGAAGTTGTCGCCACCGGCTTCCAGGTCCACATGGGGCAGGGAGGCCATAACCTGAGCGGGGTCGCCCTCGGACCTGATGGTCGTGTTTACTGGTCCCTCGGCGACAAAGGCCACCACGTGAAGACGGCTGAAGGTAAAATCTACCACCGCCCCAATAGTGGAGGCATCTTCCGCTGCGAACTGGATGGCTCGCGGGTAGAACGCTACTCGTCCGGGGAACGCAACGCCCAGGAGCTCGCCTTCGATGCGCACGGAAACCTCTTCAGTATGGACAATGACGGAGACTACCCGGGCGAAAAGGAACGAGCCCTCTACATCACGGAGGGCAGCGAACACGGCTGGCGCCTGAACTGGCAGTGGCTGGGCAAGCAGGACTTCACTAAAATAAGCGGTTTGCGCCCCTACAATCCATGGATGGACGAAGGGCTTTTCCTTCCTGACCGCCCCGACCTAGCGGCCTACCTTACCCCCACCATTGGAAACTTCGGACCGGGACCATGCGGGTTCACGGCAAACCCCGGCACCGCCCTCTCGCCCGAACTTGCCGACTGCTTCTTCATGACCAATCAGCAGGGCCAGATCAGGGTCTTCCGCTTCATAGAGAAAGGGGCTCACTTCGAGTTCAAGGAACAGGATGCGATCAAGGGCGGACGAAGTAATACCGGGCTTGCGGTTGGACCCGACGGAGCTCTCTACTCAGCCTGCTATGGGGGTGGCCGGGGATCGATCTTCCGCTTTGACGTTGCCGCCGAGCACCGGCATCCGGCCCGCCGGGAAGTAGAGACAATCCTCTCCAGCTCGTCCAGGGCAACTACCCCGGCCAAGCTCCGCTCGTGGCTTGCTCATCCAGACCAGCGAGTGCGCATGAAGGGACAGTTCGAACTTGCCCGTCGTGACCTCAGCGCAGTCTTCCTTGATGTCCTCAGTGATTCCAGGTCTACCCGACTTTCCAGAATACACGCCATCTGGGGACTTGGTCAGATCTCGAGGAGGAACCCAAGTGTCCTTTCCTGTCTCGAACCCGCCTGGAAGAGCGCCGATCCAGAGATTGTTGCGCAGTGCGCCAAAGTTGCCGGAGATATCCCGGGACATCTTGCTGAGGTCAGGCACCTCGAGCGAAATCTCTGTTCTGCGCTTCAGAACCCATCCCCCCGGACAAAGTTCTTTACCGCCATCGCCCTTGGCAAACACAGGATCAGCAAGGCCGCTCCAGAGCTGGTCAGGCTGCTTGCGGAGGAAGGAGCCGAGGACCCCTATCTCCGACATGCGGGTATGATGGGCCTGAAGGGAGCCCTCTCTCCTGCGGAGCTTGCCAGCCTGCATGACCATCAGAATCGCACAGTCCGTCTTGGGGCAATCGTAGCCCTTCGCAATCTCGAGGCCCCGGAGATTTCGGCCTTCCTGGAGGACGAAGACGAACTGGTCCTGCTTGAGGCGGCTCGTGCGATTCATGATGACCAATCTATTCCCGGGGCCCTGCCCGCCCTTTCTGCACTCCTCGATCGACCCGGTCTCAAAAATGAGGCCCTCATGCGGCGAGCCATCAACGCCGCCTTCCGGGTGGGCACCTATCCTGAACTGCTCCGTCTTGAGAGCTATCTCCGGCGCAGAAACTCATCATCCGTCCTGAAGCGAACCGCCCTTGCATCTCTCCTCTGGTGGTCTGCCCCACCCGTCCTGGATGCGGTTGAGGGGCGTCACCGTAAACACGAACCTCGCGACCCCAAGCCCGTCAACGAGGCCATCGGGCGTCTTAATACTGTGATAATGGAAGACGACGAACTCCGTGCGGTTCTCCTAAATGGTGTCTCCGTGAGGGGCGAGGCTGGCTGGCTGGAGGGTAGCAGTGAACACTTCGGCAAGCTTTCCCCGGACCTCCAGCTGAAGGTTCTGGATGGCCTCGCCCGTACTAGCTCTC
>MDTG01082473.1_pt1 | contig 22940 bp, 21 predicted proteins | sample 811421 | NCBI WGS metagenome assembly MDTG01 (sample SAMN05326645, study PRJNA326480) | marine metagenome | isolation source: seawater | place: Pacific Ocean: South East | collected 2011
CTGCAGTCTCCTGGGAAAGAAGGTGGACAGAGGGAGCACTACCTTTGTGGTTAGTCGCTACTGCAGGTGGAACAGCTGTTATTTTTGTTCTTGGTATTTTCTTTTACGGTTCATATACTGGTATTGGCAACGCTGGTTAGTTTTAATTAGAAAATACTAATTAATGAAATGATTAAGAACCCAACCAGCATTTAATGTTGTTTGGGTTTTTTAATTCCAATATTTGTTAGTAAATAATTTGATTTTGCTTTTGGTTTTATCTGGAACATGCTCTTTAGGAGTGACTAATGCGTCTTTTAACGAATTATGAAAAGGGCTTGATGGCCTTAAAAATGAGATTTTTTTAGCTACTGCAGAAATTATTGATTTTGCAAAATTTGCGTTCTCTTGAAGATTATCAATGACCATTTCGACAGATACACTCTCGCAATTTTGATTCCAGCAATCATAATCGGTAACCATAGACAGGCTTGAGTAGGCAATTTCTGCTTCTTTAGCCAACCTTGCTTCTGTGTGATTTGTCATACCTATTATTGAGCATCCCCAATCTCTATATAAATTGGATTCTGCTTTTGTGGAGAATGCTGGTCCCTCCATAGCAAGATATGTTCCCCCAATATGCAATTTTTTTTCTTTGGTTAAAAGTGTTTCTATTTCTTTTGAAAGTATTCGAGACAGAATTTCACAAAAAGGATTTGCCATGCTGATGTGAGCTACAACTCCATTACTAAAAAAAGTCAATGGTCTTTGATGCGTTCTATCAATAAATTGATCAGGGATAACAATGTCACAAGGTTTGATATTTTCCTTTAGCGAACCAACTGCCGATGCTGAGATTAACCATCTTACATTTAAAGAGCGCATAGCCCAGATATTTGCTTTATATGGAATTTCGCTTGGATTTAAAGTATGGTTTTCTCCATGGCGAGCTAAAAAAACGACCTCAACACCAAATAGATTACCTATGAGTAATTTGTCTGAAGTTGTTCCATAAGGAGTCTCCAAACTTAATTCGACTATGTTTTCTAGGTTATCTATTCTATATAATCCGCTTCCGCCAATAATTCCTAATCTTCCTTTTTTTAAATCACAGGTATCTGATGGTGTTCCAGAAATATTCAAAGAATCATGTTGAGTGATCATCTTGTTTTAGCTGGTGGTGGTCATACTCATGCCCTTGTTTTACTTAGGTGGGCAATGAATCCAAAATTAAAGCCTTCTGGAATGATTACTTTGGTAAATCAATCCAGTACAACTATTTATTCTGGGATGTTCCCAGGAGTAGTAGCAGGTAAATATAAAATTGATGAAATACTAATTGATTTGAGAAACCTGGCTGTAAAATCAGGAGTTTCATTTGTGAATGCAGAAATTAAAGGGATTGACCTTAAGAAAAAAAAATTACTTTTAAGAGAGCGCCCAGAAATTGAATATTCTTCACTATCCCTAAATATTGGAACAAATACTAATATTAATTCTTATTCTTTAAATCAAAGAGATAAAAAATCAGTTGTTCCAATTAAACCTTTTTCTGAAGCACTGAAGTTTATTCATGAACAAGATATCTATAAAGATGATTCATCGGCTAAACCATTTGTAATTATTGGTGCTGGATTCGCTGGAGTGGAAATAGCTTTCTCTTTAAGAAAGAGATGGCCAAAAAGAACTATTCAATTAAAAATTAAATCAGGTGGAAGACTTCCTAAAAATATATTAACAACTATTCAAGATTTTAAAATTGAGATCGTGAGTGATAATCCATCTATTTTATATCCAACCTTAATATGTACTGGTAATAAATCATTTGAATGGCTAAAAGATAGTGGTTTGCCAGTAGATGATTTTGGCAGGATTTTAACAGAAAATACTCTTCAAGTTCATGATTATCCTGATTTGTTCGCCGTAGGAGATTGTGGTGTAATAAAAGATAATGCTCGTCCTTCTTCTGGGGTATGGGCTGTTCGCGCCGCAATACCACTAGCTAAGAATTTAGAGAATATGAGTAAAGGTTTAAAACTTTATAAATGGAAACCTCAAAAACAAGCAATACAACTATTAGATGTCAATTCAAGTAGAAGACATTCAAAAGCTTTTATGGCTTGGTCTGGCTTCATTTTTGGACCTTATAATTTATTATCAAAATTCAAAGAGTTAATTGATAAAAAATTTATCACTAAATTCCATAGGATTAATAATTTGCATTCTGAAATGTTACCTGAGAAAGATATGTTTAAATGCAGGGGATGTGCAGCCAAGGTTTCTTACTTACCGTTAAATTCAGCATTAACAAAAATCAAATCAATAGAACCTAATAAAGATGACTCTATTGATATTGGAGTATTAATTTCTGGCCAGAATTTGATACAAAGTGTTGATGGATTCCCTTCTCTAATAAGTGATCCATGGCTCAACGCTAGACTTTTGGCTTTTCATTCTTGTTCTGATATTTGGGCATGTGGAGGATCAGTAATTTCTGCACAATCTGTTGTGAACCTGCCAGTTATGTCTAATGAATTGCAAGAAGAATTGTTATTTCAAGTATTAGAAGGTTTTAATTCTGCCTTGAATATTCAAGGCGCAAAACTGATAGGTGGCCATACATTGGAAACAAGAAAAAAGTCTGAAGAGCCTTTTTCTCTAGGCATTGAAAGCTCATTAACTGTGAATGGAATTATTGACGATAAAACACATTTTTGGTCCAAAGGCGGTATTCAAAGAGGGGATCATCTGCTGATTAGTAGACCTTTGGGGACTGGAGTTATTTTTTCAGCATTTATGAATGGTTATGTCTCACCATCAATACTAGATCCTGTGATTAAAGAAATGAATAAAAGTCAACATGAACTTGTTAATTACATTAATGATTTAAAAAATCAAAATATAAACTCAAATATTGTTAATGCATGTACTGATGTTACTGGCTTTGGCTTGCTAGGTCATTTATCTGAGATGTTGGAGGCTACAAATATTGATCAACTAAAGATGAAAAGAGAACCTATTAAAATTATTCTTGAACCAGAGAAAATACCAATTTATCAAGGTGTAAAAGAACTTTTAAATATAGGTTTTGAAAGCACTTTGTCACCTTCAAATAGTATATTTTTAAAAAATATTGATGGAATGAAAAATTTAAGATTTGAACTAATTTATGAAGATTTTGATTTTGCATCGCGTTTAGATAAAACTATATTGAAAGTTTTAGTTGACCCTCAAACTTGTGGCCCCTTAGTTATTAGTTGTCCATCTTGTTTCTCAAAAAAACTTATTAAGAAAGGACCTTGGAAAAAAATTGGATTTGTTTCTTGATGTATCTATTTAATTTTTCAAAATATGTTTAGCTCATCTATTAACCTCATCCTTTGTCGCTTTATTTCGAGGCCTAATTCAGGTCCTGATTCCCAACCCTGTGCTATTAAATCTTCTCCTTTAATTGGTGCTTCTACATATTTCCAGTTATAAAGCCAAGATTTCAGATATTCTTTAAATAGGTTGTCTCTGCATATCTCAAGTATGAAAGACGATTCACTTGCCTTTATATTTTCAAGTTCTGTTGTCCACTTTGATGGAGACCAATCTTGATAAGATTGATTAGCTTTTATATTATTAAGGTATTTATTTAATGCAAAAGCACCCTCAATTACCTCTTTCTGGTGATGTGATAATTGTAGTCTTTGAGCAAGATATAAAGGATTACTAGCTTCATAAACAAATGCAGTTAAAGGCTCTATATTTGACTTCTTTGCATTAAATACTTTCTCGACGAGCTTCTTATCATTGTTTAATTTAGAATCAATGATTTTGAGCCCATCCCATTCTTGCAGATTTGCTAATGCATTTTCCCAATCGTTACTTTTGAAAAGTAATTCAAGCTCCATCCTTAATCTTGTTGATAATGCAGAAGGAGCCAAAAATGGATGGTCGCCAATATGCCAATCCCAAGGCCAAGAATTTATTGTATCTTTTATTTGACTTAATGCTTTAGTGGAGAGATTAAAACCTAACTTTGCCGAATATCTAGAAGCTCTAAGAATACGTGTTGGATCTTCCAGAACACTTAATTCATGCAAAAAATCTATTGTCATGTTTGAAATTGCATCTAATCCAGAAAATAAATCAATAAGTTTATTTTCTTTAAGTTCAATAGCCATTGCATTTATATTGAAGTCTCTTCTAATCAGGTCATTTTTTATTGTTGATGACTCAATTATTGGATTTTCAGCAGGCACAGGATAAGTTTCTTTTCTAGCGCAAGCAATATCTACATTGAGCCCATTAATTGTAATTTCTGAAGTTTTATAAGATTCATTATTACGTTTGAACTTTACTTTATCTGGACCAATAATCTTCTGTAGTTCTTTTATATAGGTTGTTGTTTCACCTTCTATAATTAAATCAAGATCATTAAACTTGATTTGATAATCTTGATATTTAGATTTAGTTATTATATCTCTTACAATACCACCAACAATTGCAATCGATTTTATGTTAACGGAGATAGCTGCCTTTAATAATGTATTAAGAATTCCACTCGGTAATTCTTTGATTTCCCCTTCTATTTTTGATTTGTTAAATAATTCCATGCGAGATATGATGTTTTAATAATTATCATTTTGTGATTTTAGTATTATTGATCTATTAATTTCAATGGAGCTAGCCTTGGATCTAATATTTTGGGACCCATTCCTGCAAATTTAATAGCTAGTGAAATTTTTTCTCCACTGCCAAAAACGTGAGTGATTACACCTTCCCCAAAGGATGAGTGTTCAACTCTATCTTTAACCGACCACTTCTTTCCAGGTGAGGGCCCTGAATATGTTTTTCTTACGCCATTTTGACCCTCAACAAGTAAAGACTTTTTATTGTTTTGGCGATCAATTCTTGTAAGTCTATCTAAATTTTGTTCTCTTCTGAGTGTTGCACCACCAGATAATGGAATATCACCTTTGACAAGCTCCTCTGGGATTTCAGAAAGAAATATCGATGCTATGGCTGGTTCTCTCATCCCTCCCCACATCCTTCTCTCAGTGGCATGAAAGAGAAATAGTTTTTCTTTCGCTCTCGTTAGTCCCACATAGCAAAGTCGTCTTTCTTCTTCGAGGGAAGATGGATCGTCAAGTGATCTATAGCTTGGGAATAAGCCTTGTTCCATCCCGACAAGACAAACAACAGGAAATTCCAAACCTTTACTACTGTGAAGAGTCATTAATGTGACTCGATTTAAAGCAGTGTCCTTATTGTCTGCATCACTTGATAAGGCGGCAGTTGATAGAAATCCTTCTAAAGTTGCATCTTCACTTTCTTCTTGATATTGCAAAGCGGCATTCACTAATTCTTGAAGATTGCGCCTTCTTTCCTCTGCTTCATCAGTTCCTGTCGCAATCAATTCGCTTAAGTAGCCGCTTTTTTCTAAAACTAATTGAACTAATTCAGCAGGGCTTGAGGAAAACAGATGACTTTGCAAATCATTGATAAGCTCACTAAATATCAAAAGACCTTTGGCAGATCTTCCGGCGAGAGATCTCACCGCTTCTGGATCATTTACTACTTCCCAAAGAGGAATTTTAAGTTGGCTTGCAGCATCGCTCAATCTTTGAACTGTTGTTTTGCCAATACCTCTTTTCGGTACGTTTAAAACTCTTAAGAGACTTACACTGTCAGATGGATTGATTAATAGTCTTAAATAGGCCAAAAGATCTTTGATTTCCCTTCTATCGTAAAAACGCAATCCTCCAACAACCAGGTATGGAATGCTCCATCGGACTAAAGAGTCTTCAATAGCTCTTGACTGAGCATTAGTTCTATAAAGAATAGCCATGTCGCCCCAATTTAATTCTGGATTTGATGCATCTAAAATTCTTAATCTATGAACAACTGCCTCTGCTTCAGCTATCTCATCATCACACCGTGTCAATTTTATAGGCTCGCCTTCTCCTCTCGTTGCTCTGAGGATTTTATCTATTCGCTCTTTGTTATTTGAGATCAATGAATTAGCTGCTTCTAGAATAGTTGAGGTAGATCGATAATTTTCTTCAAGTTTTACCAGAGTTGAATCGTTTTTATTATCTTGATTTTTTTTCCCAAAGTCCTCTTGAAATCCCATCAGTATTCTAAAATCTGCAGCTCTAAAGCTATAAATACTTTGGTCTGCATCACCAACTACAAACACTGAGCGATTATTCCAATTTCTAAAAGAGGATGGGTCTTTACCACTGGTAACTAATAGTTTGATTAATTCATATTGAGTCCAATTAGTATCTTGATATTCATCAACTAGTACATGCTTGAAACGATTGTGCCAATAACTCCTAATTCTTTCATTTTGCTGTAGTAATTGAACAGGTATTAGTAGCAGATCATCAAAATCTAATGCATTATTAGCAGCCAAGGCTTTTCTATAAAGTCTATAAGTTTCAGCAACTAACCTTCCTCTTTGACCTTCAGTATTCTTTAATAAATCATCAGGTAGTAAACATTGATTCTTGGCATTACTAATAGCCCATCTGACTTTTTTGGGTTCAAATCTTTTGGGATCTAATTGTAGGTCTTGTGTAACTATTTCTTTTATTAGACTTTGGGCATCAGTTTCATCATAGATTGAAAATTGTCTTGTCCATGTCAATCCTTCAGGGTCTTTGTATTTGTCAATATCGAATCGTAATAATCTTGCAAACAAAGCATGAAAAGTGCCTATCCATAATTCACGGCTAATTTCACGGTATATTCTGTTACGAATTTGCCTTCGTTCTGAGACATGTAATGCAGACCATGGCTTTCCATGAGTTATATATGACAACCTTTTTGATAAAAGTAGTTCAAGTCTATCTTTCATCTCTCTTGCAGCTTTATTGGTAAAAGTAACTGCAAGAATAGAGCTGGGGTCAACTTTATACTCAGTAATTAAATGTGCAATACGATGTGTAAGAGCTTTGGTCTTGCCGCTTCCTGCTCCAGCTACAACTAATAGTGGACCATGAAAATGATCAACTGCATGAGACTGAGCCTCATTTAATCCATTCAAAAATATACTTGTTGATTCTTTCATTTAAAGATTAAAATAAATTGATTTAAATTTGATTTCTTTTCTACTAATAGAGTCATTTTTTTCATATTTAAGTAGAAAATGTTAATTTATGACATCAACTTTGAGTCTAAATTTGCTTTTTGTTTGCTAAGTTTAGAAAGTATTGTTTTTATTTGATTAAGTTCTTTATGAGAATTAATAATTGATTTGATTTTTTTAGAAGGTACTTTTAGCTTTTTGGAAATAGTTTCCACTTCTTTCTCTAAACGATTTTTATATTCGCTTAGTTGCTTAATTGATTCTTCAAACTCTTCCTCTGTGGGATTCTTCATTGAGTTTTATTTTAACAATAGCTCAAATTACTGATTGCCTCTTTTCATATAAGCTTTTTGAGATAACTCAATGATTGATTTTAGGAGAAATTCTTTCTTACAGTTAAGAAGCATTTCGTTCTTCGTTCTCTTTTAAAGAAATTTGGCTGTAAGTATTAAGTTAAGAAGTATCTAAGTAATGACTAAGAAGTCTTTGCTTTAACTACTTTTGTTTTTAGAGGCTAACCAGTAAAAAAATGCTTGATGCGTTTTCCAGAAAAGTTGTCAGTGCTGATGCAAAAGGCGCAGCAATTGGAAGTAATGATCTTGCCGATTTAAGAAAATACGTTGCAGATGCAAATAAAAGAATTGATGCAACCCTTGCGATAACTCAAAATGTTTCTTGCATAGCTGCAGATGCTGTCGCTGGAATGGTTTGTGAAAATACTGGCTTGACCCAGCCAGGAGGACATTGCTACCCGACACGTCGAATGGCAGCTTGTTTAAGGGATGGAGAAATTATTTTGAGATATGTCAGCTACGCATTACTCGCTGGAGATCCCTCTGTCCTGGAAGATAGATGCCTAAATGGTTTAAAAGAAACCTATTTGGCGCTTGGTGTCCCAACTGTAAATGCTATTAGAGCGATAGAAATAATGAAGATTGCCACAGTTGCAATTATGACTGAAACTAATACAGGAAGAAAAATGTTTAAAGGAATTAATTCTGGATCAGGAGCACAATGTCAAGATATTGCAGCAGAAGCTGCATCTTATTTTGATCTTGTGATAGAGGCTTTGAGTTGAGAAATCAGCTTTTAGTCTATTAGCTTTTTGGAGCATTCTAAACAAAATTCTTTTCATTCACTATGAAATCTGCAGTTACAACCGTTGTTAGTGCCGCTGATGCCGCAGGAAGATTTCCTAGCATGAGTGATTTTGAGTCTGTTAAGGGTTCTTTCGATAGAGCGAAAGCTCGTCTAGAAGCGGCAGAGAAACTGGCTACATGTCTTGATAAGTTCACGAACCTTGCCGTTGATGCTGTTTATCAAAATGGCTCATATGAGCAAACGAGCAAAGATAAATGTGTGAGAGACATACATCATTACTTGCGTCTTATTAATTATTGTTTGGTTACTGGTGGGACTGGCCCTCTAGATGAATGGGGAATATCAGGTATGAGAGAAATTATTCGTATCCAACTATTACCAACAGCGGCATATGTAGAAGCGTTTATGTTTATTCGAGATGAAATAAAAATCCATGATGTTATGAGCCAGCAAGCTGAGACAGAATTTAAAGGGCTACTAGATTATTTAATAAATGCACTTGCCTAGAAACTCAATTTATTTCTTGCAGAAAAGGACCAATAAGAATCTGAGATTAATACCAATTAAATGATTGAGCCTAAAGATTTAAATCAATACATTGATCTCTATCAAGATTTCTTACATCCAAACCCAAATATTAACTCTCAAGCGATCTATCTTTTAAGAAAAGATTTTAAAGTAAAGTTTATGAAGAATCTTTTAGATAATTTGAAAGAAGATGATTTAGTTTTGAGAAGAAAATCAATATTAGCTTTGGGAGAGTTTGGAGAGGAAATATTAATTCATATCGCGCCAATTTACCTAAACAGTAAAAATACAATTGTAAAAGCTAGTTGTCTTAAAATTATTATAAAGGTGATTGTTAATTTTAATTTAAAAAAATTAGATAAGGATTTGATGTCAATTGTAGAGGCAGCACTTGTTAACAGTTCTCCTGAAATAATACTTAGTGCTGTCTCTCTTTTAAGGCAATTGGGACTTAACGGAAGAGATATTTTATTAAAAACTTCTAGAGATAAAGACTTATTGATTGCGAAAGCTTCTGTAAGCGCACTTTTGGAAATGAAAGATCAAGTTGTTGAGGATTCTTTTGATCAACTTCTAAGTGATAAATCAATTGACCCGATGATAAAGGAAGATATTTTAAGAGATAGATTAGTTTAATAGATAAAACAATGTAATAATTGACTTCTATTTCCCGATTTTACTTATAGCTAATTTAATTATTTTTCTGATCTTTTCATCTTTCTCGTATTCAATAAGATGCTTGAGAGGATTCAGAGATTCTTTAATATTAAGTTGCATCAATGAGAATATTGATGCTTTTCGAATTTCTGGATTTTTATTTTCTAATTTAGAAATTAGGATAGGGATTAAAGATTCTATTTGATATAATTTACCAGCCAATCTAATAGCTTCAATCTGAACATTTTCAGATTTATCATTAATTGCACTTTCTACCAATTGAATTGCTTCTTTATCTTTTGATTGCCTGATGTGATCTTCAAGTGCTGAAATTGCAGATGATTTAACGTTAATATTTTTTGATTTTGCTGCTTTCTTTATTGCATTTGGGGCCTTGGCTCCAACGAAGGCTAAACACCATGCCGCAAGACCATATTGCATTTCTGTATTTTCTTGATTCTCTAGGACAATAATTAAATGATTAACTGCAGCCTCACCAAAAATTGCGATTGCACCAGCGGCAGAACATTGCACTACAGGGTCCAAATCGTTAGTAAGTGCTTTGACTAAATGAGGTAAAGCATTTGGATCTTCAACCAACTTTAAAGTTTTAGCAGCTGCTCTCCTTTGTATTACATTTTTACTGTTCAGAAGAGTATTAACTAATAGAGGTAAAGCTGGTTTTCCTATATTTCCTAATTCTTCTGCATAATTTCGTCTAACCAAACCATTGGTATTACAAAGACCATCTATTAAGAACCTGACCCTTTCCTCTTGGCCTGTTTTTGTTGATACGCCCATTTTGAAAATCAGTATCTAATTTTTATGATCCACTTAGGAACATGTTATATGATTTAGAATAAAAGAATTGAAACCATTTGATTACATGTATTTTCATAAATAATATCTTTTTTCATTCATCATAAAATTTATGCTGTCTATGAAGATTATAGCTTCTTGACTTAATACATATGCTCATAAACAAAGTGCAAAATAATCCATTCGATAATTTACCAAAAATAAATAAAAAAGAAGCTATTAGTATACTTAAAAAACCAATTAATAAAGCTAAACCTTCGGCAGATTATTATAAAGCAGTATTTCACATCGCAAAGTTTCCTTGTGAAGAGACAGCAACTGTACTTCTTGACTTTATTAAAGCTGATTGTGATCAACTTGAATTTAGAATAGCTAAAAGGAAAGCAATAGAGGTTCTTGCTCATTTTGACTGTAAAAAAGCAATACCAACTATTGCAAATTTTCTAAAAGATGACGACTTTTATCTTGTAGAGACATCTATATGGTCATTAGGTAAATTAAAATGTAATGATATGGATATTATTAATCAGATTTGTTTACTTTTATACAAGCAATTTAATAATAAAAGAGTAGTTATACAAACATTGACCTACCTAGGAGTAAAAAAAGAAATAGCTAAGATTAGATCATTTCTACAAGATAAGGAGGCAACTAATGCTATAAAAGGGGCATCTATAGCCGCTTTGATAAGACTTGCTGGTGAAGAAGATAGGATTAACGATCTAAAAAATTTCTTAAGAGTATCTAATCAAAATGATAGACATTGTGCGGTTCAAGATATTATCAATTCTGGTCAATTATCTGCTATACCTTTTTTAATAGAAGCTCCTATCTCCCCATCATTTAAAATACAAGCAATTGAATCTCTGTGGGGCAATGATTTAATATGTAATGCAAATGTTGATCTAATTAAATCAATCGACTCTGTAATTATAGATGACCCGCATAAGATAAATACTCTAGAAATTGATAAATTTGAGGTAGGTATTAACTTTTTAATTGATCAACTTTTTCATACAGATTTTAATAGATGCTATCAATCAATGAAAGAATTAAAAAAATATCCATTAGATGAAGTTCTTTATAATCTAAATTGTAATTGGGACAGAGCTAAATTGGATTATGGAGCTATATATTTTTTTATCAATACATATAAATATGTATTAGAGAATGGGGTCTTTGATAAATCATTGTCGCAGAAAGTAGATTTATTACTATCAGATCAATGGCCTAATTATATGAAGTTCAAATCCTCTGCAATACAAGTTTATGCTTATTTGAATGAGGCCCGATTCTATTCTGAGTTGATTAAGTTTTCAGATGAAAAATTAACGCCTTTTTGGAAAAATAGATATACAGCGTTGCTTGTAGCTCAAAAATTGAAAATTAATATTAGTAACGATATAATTAAGCTATTTTTGAATGATGGGAACAGATTTGTGCGATGGAAGGCAATGCAAACTTGTTCCTATTGAATAATCAAAATATATACTAATTAATTAATTCTATTCCCAATTGCTGTCAATAAATTTATCAAAATTTTTAATTTTATTAAATAATAGTGGTCCAAAATTGGATCCCCAAACTTTTCTTTTCGTTTCTTTTTCGTAACCAGAGTCTTCTGTTATGAGATTATTCTTGTTTAGGATAACATCACTTTTTACATAATTTCGTGTATTACCTTTTTGTACATAGCATTTTTCACCTGGTTCTAATTTGCCTATGAAATTCCCAGTATAATTCTCTTTGAAATGCATAGAACAGCCTGATAATTTATATAATTTACATTTAGATATTTGACTTAAAAGGGATACGTTTAAAGCACCGCCAGTGAATCTATGTTTGTTCTCAATTTTATAATTACTCATTATAAATAGATCTTCTTTTTGAGTCAAAATATTTATACCCTGCTTATATGGATTCCAAATATCATGTTGATATCTTTGCTCTGAATAAAAAGCATAACAGCCAAAAAAATTAAAATCTAGTGGGCGAAAATGTATCTGAATATGAGCAAAGTTTCTTGGATTTCTTAAAGCCTGTTCTTTATTGCAATATATACCTGAGATTAATTTTGCGAATTCTAATATAGGTTTATCTTTCATCTCGTAAAATGCAGCTTATTTTTTAAACAACGAATCTCAGATGCATAAGTTGTTTGTAATATTGCCAAAGAATTAATTGCTTTAGTTACTGATGATCTACTTCTTAAATTATTAGAAACAAACCATATTCTTTCTTCTGTTGTGATGTGGTTATAGTTTGAGTGGATAATTAGAGTACCATCATTAAGAAATTCATATGATGAGATCGTTTGTATAGGTTGAGTATAGCCTAAACTTCTGATTAGTCTGCCTTCTGTTTTACTGGTTTCTAATGGAATAAGTATACTTTCACCAGAGGAGTTTTCTTTTTGGTTTTCATCATCCCATTCGCTTTCTGTTTGCCAACTAATCAGGAATGCTTTTTTTACTTCATTAGTAGTTATTAAATTATCTTTTAACAATTTAATAATTCTATAGTCGTTTTCTTTTGCAGGAATTATTATTATTTTACTTCTGATTTCTTCAAACTCTTGAAAAGCTAGTGAGTGTGAACTCCTCATGGAATTCCATTCACCAACGCTTTTCAAGAAAAATTCTTCAATTTGCATATAGTTATTTTATATTTAACAATTTTTGATAAAAATGATTCAACAAATATCGCTTGTTGCGAATGCTTTTATTAATGATGAAGTATCTAAAAAACTTTTCGTTGTTAGACCAATTGGTGAGTTCCATGTCCTTATATATGGAACTATGTCTTCACCAAAGGCATTATTATATTCTTCAGAATCGATTAACCAATCTATATGAGCTCCAAAGCCATATCTATTCAATATATTAGAACTGTGATGAATTTCTATTTGACTTGTAATGGGTCTTCCAAGAATATGTTTGTATCTTAGTATAATGGATTTATATTGGTTCGTACTTTCAAAATAGAATTTTCTATAAATACTCGACTTGCAAATTCTTCTTGTGAATTCTTTTATCGTAATATCTCCATTCCTTAGCTTCCTTTCAATTTCAAATGGTCGCTCCGATTGCATTAAAGATAAGTTCCCGAAAATATTTTTATATAGTGCATTTAATGCTATGAGTAATGCTTCATCATCATTAGGAACAAATTCATTTGTTTGAAGAAGATTAATATCAATACTGTGCTTATTTGCTATTTTATAATTATCAGAATTAATTTTTTTTCTTCTAAAACTACTCATGATTTTGTTTTGACTTAAGCTTGAATTCTGCTTTGGTTTTGTTTTAGAATGAGTAGTGAATTTATCTTTTTCACCTGGCATATATGCTCCTCTAATATGTAGATTATATGTAGTTTTACTACTTCCAGATATTCTGCTTTTATTGTATTTAATGGGGGTTTTATTTATTGTTTCTGCTCCCATTCTTAGCGCTCTAAATGGAGTGGTAAGCATATTGTTATTTAGTACTAAATCAATTTTAACAATATAAACAGGTTAAATATAAAATTTATGTGCCTAATTAACTTTATTATTTAATTTCTTAATACTAGTTTTGATTGTCTTAGCGTTTTTCCTGAGTTACTGACGCCTTGTTTTTATTGAATCCAGCAATGGTTGCGAGTGCAAACATACCAAGCAAAGCTCCCCCGAGCATTAATCCTGCTCCTTGACTTACTCCTGCTCCTACAGCGACGATAATTGAATCACTTATTAGTAAACTAATTATTAATGCGGGTGTGAAAACTCGCCAACGTGTTCCTCCGATTCCCAAGGCGTAGCTTAAAAAATCAAAAAGTCCTGTCATTAGGAGACCAGTCATAAGGAAAAAGTTTCCCTCCAGTTGATTTTGATTAAAACCTTCAATTCTTTTCATGGCTTTTACTCCAACAAGTTTTCTAACAGGAGTACGACCGAAATTTCTGGCAATCAAAAATGCTAACTGACAAAAAATCAGGTCAGATAAAAATATAGTTAGGTAACCTGTTTTAAAACCAAGTAAGGATCCAGCCAGAAGCGAATATACAGAACTAGGCAATGCTGGAAGAATTACGCTTACTCCTCTTAGGATCAAAATACCCAAAGGAGCCCAAATGCCCATTTCTTTAACGGCATTGCGTAGTGGCTCAATTCCATAAGTCTGAATCAAGAAAACAAGCAAAATGAATGCACTAATGGATAATGCAATCAGAAGGAACTTTTTTAATTTTTCTTTTTTCAAAGTAAACTCCTGGCTAACGATGATAAGATCTTGAATGATTTCTAATTTAATTATCCTATTTGAAATGTGTTTAACTTAATTAATCTATAAAGATTTACGTGAAACATAATTCATTAATTTCATGTTTTTTGTGGAGATACTAAGATAAATTATTAAAGCTTGTACTTTTATGCTCTCATCTCCTTTGAGAAATTTAATTACTGGAGGAGCTGGCTTTTTAGGTTCTCATTTGGTTGATCGTTTAATGGAATCTGGAGAAAAAGTTATATGCTTGGATAATTTCTTTACTGGTACAAAAGAAAATATTAAACATTGGATTGGCCATCCATCATTTGAGCTGATAGATCATGATGTTATAGAGCCAATAAAGCTTGATGTTGATAGGATTTGGCATTTAGCTTGCCCCGCTTCCCCTATACATTATCAATTTAATCCTATTAAAACAGCTAAAACAAGTTTTTTGGGCACCTACAATATGCTTGGTTTAGCAAGAAGAGTTGGGGCTAGAATATTATTAGCTAGTACTAGTGAAGTTTATGGAAATCCTGAAATACATCCGCAACCAGAAAAATATAATGGGAATGTAAATCCAATAGGGATTCGCAGTTGCTACAACGAGGGTAAGCGTGTTGCAGAATCCTTATGCTATGATTACATGCGAATGCATAAAATAGAGATAAGAGTAGCTAGGATATTTAATACTTATGGCCCTAGAATGTTAGTAAATGATGGAAGACTTATTAGTAAATTATTAGTTCAGTCTCTAAATGGAGAGGATTTAACTATTTATGGAAGTGGTAATCAAACAAGAAGCTTCTGCTTTATTGATGACTTAATTGATAGTTTAATTTTATTAATGAATTCCTCAATTATTGGACCTATTAATCTTGGTAATCCGGAGGAATTATCGATTTTAGAAATAGCAAAATTGATTAGAAATATATCTACCAAAAAAATAAACTTTAGATTTTTAAAAGGACTTGAGGACGATCCTTTGAGAAGAAAGCCTTTAATTGACCTTGCTCAAAAAGAATTGAATTGGAAACCAAAAATAATGTTCAATGAGGGATTAAAAATCACAAGACAATACTTTCTTGATCAATTCAACTTAGGCTAAACCCAATAATTTAATTCTGAAGAGGGCTATGTTTTTTGATTGAGTTGGATTCTCAATAAGAAAAGGATGTGTTTTGATCTTTTCAAAAGTCATTTCAATTCTATCTTCTATTTTTATATCTTTATCTTTTTCCGAAGCGGAATCTTTCCACGCTGCATCGAATGCCATTGCAAAACTGTCAGCATTATTATATAAATTTCCAGTGGAAGCTTCTATATTCATAATAAGAGGATCAAATATTTACTTAATTTAAACTACTGAATAAGAATATCTAAGGTAGGGATGTTTTTGTTATTTATTTAATATGTTTATGAAATTCATTTAGGATTATTTCTCTACTAATTTAATCCGACAAAGGAATTTACAGATAAAACAGACTAAGACCAACATAAATTATGATTATTGTTTAATATGTAACCGATCTTCCAAAATTGATTTTGCCAGATATTAACGATCTTTTAGTTTTATTTATTGTGATCTTACTTGTGATCATTAATTGCATTCGTAGAGCTCGAAAGTAAGATTGATTTAGACTTATTGAGAAAAATAGTTTTTTATTATGCTTAATCAAATATCTGCGGCTGAAGATGATCTTCTCTTTTTAGATTGATATTCAAAGCTAAGAGTCTCTGAGAGTAGTACCAAGCCTTAAAGCCAGAACCCCAGCGAACATAACCATTAAGAAAGCAATACCTGCTAAATCAGGCGCGTTTATACCCAGACCTGAGGAGAAATCCACTTTGGATAAATCAAAGGTGCTTTGAACTCCAAGTAAAAGGTTAATCATCTCTGAGCTACTAATTTATTTTATGGTAACTCAAAAAAGAAATGATCCTTTATTTTTTGAGCTTGGAGTATCAACTCTTGTGTGTTTTTGTAATAATTACTTCCTATTTTTAAGATGGGTGGCTCCAAAGCACTTTTCATTGATGTAAGGGGTTTTGTTTAGGAATAAATTCAGTATTAAAGATTTCTCGTTGAAAATGATCAGACCTTTACATCTTAGTCTCTCTTAATTCAGATTCAATACAAATGAATTAAGTTTCCCAGACCTCGCTTCCTATCTCTTTCTATGATTTATTGAAAATCTCTAAGGTTTTCCTGGTTGACTTGATTAAACCATTTAAGAAATAAATGCTGAAGCTCTCAAACCAAAAAACCTTTTTAAAAATGTTTTTAATGGTTTCAAGGCCCAGAATTCAACTCTAAAGATCATTTGATTCCTGATAAGTGATTAATTTTCTTTAATAATGCGTTTGTGCCCATCCTATTGTTTTGACTTGAAAATCACATACCAGAAACTAAATATGTATGAAATTCCAGTAAGGCAGATTGATTATTGGGAAAAATATCACTCATACAGCCTTTAACCTTTCTTCGAATCATATAAGAAATGCTCAAATAGATTAAGTAATTCGAGGATAGATTTTCCCTATTGCTTGTGTAAGGTAAATGTTTTTTTATACACATATTGATTCATAATGAATTTTTAATTCCCAATAGGGAGAGTCCAACCATGAAAGTCGAAGTCTCTTGTTTAATTGGAGGGATGGATAAAAAAGAAAAGTTCATGTAGATAAATTTGAAGATGCCGAAAGAGCTGCAAAATCTTGGAATGAATTTTGTAGGCAAGTTAGTAAAAAAGTATTGATGGATTAAATATTTAATTAATAATATAAAGAAACTCTTTTGATTGGTTTAGAATAATTTAACAAGATATAAACACACTGATAGGTTTCCATCTTTATTATTGGTAGATGCAGAAGCCCAGTGAGTTACTCTTGATTTTCATGACAATGCCTTTGGCAATGTTAGGTACATTTCTTGGCTGTTTGTTAGTTGCAACCTATGTTAATCTTTAGCAAAAATTTTATTTAATACTCTCATAAATTTATAACTATATTTAAAAGATTTTGTAAAAAAGAAAATAAGAGGGGCATTTACCCCTCTTCGAGTCCATCACCGCAGACCTTGAAGTGTTTGAACTCCTAATTCATTTATAACTTAAAGGGTTGGCGAAGACTAGAGGTAAAAACACTAGAGTATTTTTTCCCATTTGTGGATATAAACAAACATTTACTATGTAATTATTGGATGGCTAAAGTGCAATTCCCTTGATTAGTTATAGGTTGATTTAATAAGAAAAACCTTTGAAGTCAATAATTTATATTGCTTTTTAGACCATTGTAGAAAACAAGCGAATGATGATTCTTTTCTTATCTTTATGGAGTGATATTCTTATTGCTCCTTCGAGACAATTCCAATATTCTCTTTTAATTTGTTTGGAATGCGTTATGAAACGTGGTATTTAAGTTGTGTGAACTTATTGTGAGCAATCATTAACACTTTTGGATTACGATTAAAGATCAAGCAACAATCTCTGGTTGCTGCTCGAAATCCTTCTCTTATTGAGTTGATAATTTTTTCAGTCAGAAACATAACGAATTGATCCCAAGTATTTTTGTTTAGCCGATGGACAGAAAGTTAGGTTCTAAGGGCTCCAGAGCCTAGTTGATTCGGTTAATTATGAAATGTGAACTAATAAAAGAACCAAGTCTTATTGAGAAAATTGGTCTTTCCCTCTGCTTAGGAGAAATGATTTTGTGAGAATTCCTTTTGTTATTTATTTTTAAACAGGCCTTTAAGCAGTAAGCATCAGAGAAAATTATAAATATAGGTTTATAAAAAAAAACAAATTTAGATTTTTCGGCCAAAAGAATACGTCTCTTGTCTATAAATAAAAACTATTCAAGTGTTGATCTGTAAACTAAAAAAGCACCTTTAGAGGTGCTTTTAGCGTTCAATTTGTTCCAAAATCGAATGGTGCCAGGACCCAGATTTGAACTGGGGACACGGCGATTTTCAGTCGCCTGCTCTACCAACTGAGCTATCCCGGCTTTACACCTTATTAATCTACCAATTGACTTGTACCTTATTGAAAAATAAATCGAAATCCCCTTAATTTTCTTTCCTGTTCTCAAAAGTGATTTGTAAATCATGATAAATCAAACTTTTATTCGAAGCGAAATTTCATTCCGTAGGTATTGCCTTAATCATCTTTACCAAGGTTTTATGAGCATCTGAGCAGTCTTGAAGAACATGGTCAAATTGTATATCAATAGTTTGATCATCTATTCTGAGCTGGATTGATTCGGGAGAGAGGCTTATCATTTTTGCTGACTTAAAAATTTCAATTTTTCCATAATATTTTGCGTAGGCTATTACAGCATCTTGATGATCTTTATTCATATGATCGCAAATTCGTTGACTTGAGGCTTTTGTAATAGATTCGGAATTCATTGATTATGTTGAGAGTTATTTAATAAGCTAATTAGTTTTTAATAAGTAGAGATTGAAAATTTTGTAGAGTTTAATAATTTATTTATAATGAGGCTTCCAAGGCGATACTCGCAACTCCTGCTGCGGGTGGCCTCTTACAAATTTTTATTGGGATACCTATTTCTTTTTCTCTTATCTTTTTCCAAGCAATATTTGTTGCACCCCCTCCAATAGTAATAATTTGTTCAGGCATATCAGCACCTAATTCATTCAGTTTTTGCCACCCTCGAGCTTCAATTCTTGCTAAACCCTCCAACAATGCATGAAGATAAAGAGAATCACTTACTGGTCTTGGTTCAAGCTTAGGTCGTAATTGTGGATCATCAATTGGGAACCTTTCCCCCTTCTTTGAAATTGGAATAAGATTCAAGCCTGTTGATTTATTAGGATTGATTTGCCGGCTTAATTCTTTGATATATTCTTGCTTAAAGAAATCAAGTAGAATTGCTCCTCCAGAATTAGATGCACCACCACAAAGCCAATTACCCAGTATCTTATGATTTGATATACCCTTCCCTGGAATAGGGTTGTCAACAAATTTCTTTATGACTATTGTACTTCCAAGTATTGTAATTCCATCATTTTTATTTGGAAAAGTAGCTAAAACACCGGCATTAGAATCTGTCGTCCCAGCTATGATTTTTAGATTACTTGGCAAATCTAAATCAGTTGCTTTTTTATTACATATTATCCCCATTAGTTGTCCTGAAGAAATTATTTTTGGAAGACATCTTAACCAACTTAATTTTTTAAAATTTTTTGGCCAGGAATTGTTTGATATTTCCCAACCCATTCTAATGTTGTTACCTTCCTCACCATATTCCCAATTATTTAGAAGCCACCCACTAAGCCAATCTGCTTGATGTCTTAAAATTATTTTATTGCCATATAAGTTTAAAAGTCTTAGTGCTCTTCCAACACTTCCACTTATGCTTGAGCCAGCACATTCTTTAAAAAAGAGATTATCAATTTCGTTGAAATGCTCTGGACATGATAAATAATAAGGAAGAGCTTTGCCCATAGGTTCCCCGTTGATCTTGCAGGCTAAAAGTGTTCCGGATGTTCCAGCTATCGAACAAGAAACTAATTTTTCTTTAAGACCTTTTGGAACTTCTTGTATTAACTTCCTAAAGCAATATATCCAGTCTTCCCATGTCTCTAGACCTGTCGAGTACTCTCTCGCAGATGTGTGCAATATTTCTTTTTTAGTATTAATAATTGCAATTCTTAAGCCTGATGTTCCAAGATCAATACCCAGTACAAGAGAATTAGACAACATTGAATTTTAAATTTAATGTTGATTCATGCAAGTTGGCTTAATTCCTTGGCTTTTTGAGATACATCCTCCCAAGGGAGAAGAATATCTGTTCTCCCAAAATGACCATAGGCAGCCGTATCTCTGTAAAAACGCCCACCTCTTATTTTGGGTAGCCTTTGAAGATTGAATGACTGAATAATTGCACTTGGCCTTAAATCAAAGTGATCTTCTACGATTACTGTTAGCTCAGCGTCTGAGACTTTCCCTGTTCCAAATGAATCAACAAGTATTGATATTGGTTTAGCAACTCCAATTGCATAACTTAACTGAACTTCAACTTTTTTTGCAAGATTTGCGGCTACCAAAGACTTCGCTACAAACCTTGCGGCATAAGCTGCAGATCTATCAACCTTAGTAGGGTCTTTACCTGAAAATGCACCTCCACCATGTCGAGCATAGCCACCATAAGTATCGACAATTATTTTTCGACCTGTTAGACCTGCGTCACCTTGAGGACCTCCAATAACGAATTTCCCTGTGGGATTCACCAGAAAACGAGTTGACACTTTTGATGGTTTCAAAGGTAAATCTTCAGTTGCAGGCTCAACAACAAATTTCCATAGGTCTTTTGCAATCCTTTTTTGTATGTCATCCTCAAGAGTCATACCCGCAACTTCAGGTTTGTGCTGGGTAGAAATAAGGATTGTGTCTATGGACGAAGGTAATCCGTTCTCATACGAGACACTTACTTGCGTCTTACCATCAGGTAAAAGGTAATCCATGATTTTTTCATGCCTGACCATCGCAAGCCGCCTGGCTAATCGATGCGCAATGCTAATGGGTAAGGGCATTAGCTCAGGGGTTTCATCGCAAGCAAATCCAAACATAATTCCTTGATCTCCAGCACCAACTTGATCAAGTGGATCGGTTGAATGATCCTCAGCTTCATCAACGCCTTGAGCAATGTCTGATGATTGTTGATCAAGTGCTACTAGGACCGCACAACTATTCGCATCGAATCCACCAGCACTAGAACCTTCGTAGCCTATGTTTTTAATTACTTCTCTTACAAGCTTATTGAAATCCACCTCGGCTGTTGAGGTTATTTCTCCAGTTATTAAACACAAACCAGTATTAACAACTGCTTCACAGGCGACTCTGCTTCCTGGATCTGCACTTAAGCATGCGTCTAAAACTGCATCACTTACTTGATCGCAGATTTTGTCTGGATGCCCTTCAGTGACGGATTCAGATGTAAAAACGTATCTACTCATTGGAAATATTAATTCTCAACATTTTAGGGCGTTGAATGAATTTTTAATTCATTTAATTTTTCTACAAGATATTTTGTTTCAGTAAGATTTGGAGGATTTTTCCAGCCACCAGTAAACCCTATTACTGTTTGTATGTCAGCTTTTTTTGCCATTCTTAAATCAGTATCTGCATCTGAAATAAGAGCACACTCTGAGGGATTTAAATTAATTTTTTTGCAAAGTTCTATAACTGCTTCAGGATTGGGCTTAGCAGGTTTGTTCTCGACACTCCATGAATAATCAAAGATACCTTCAAGGTTATTACTGCAAATAAACTCTTCTATTCCTGCTTGGGTATCGTTTGTCATTAAGGCTATGAACACGTTCTTATTTTTTAGAGAAATTAATAGATCTAATGCTCCTGAAATTAAATTCTTTTGCCTCTGTGTATGGTCTTTTTGAATAGAGAGGAAAATATCTACTTCATCGAATATTTCCTGGCTTAAAGAAAGTGATTTAAACCAATTAAAACCAAATAAAGTGAATATTGTTGCTGTAGATATAATATTTTGCTCTCTGGAAGCTATGGCTACACTTGCCTTAGCTTCCAGAGAGCTTTTACTTAAACCATAGACAGAGATAAGTAACTTTTTTAGTAACCAGATTTTAAGATTGCTAATCTTTAATTCTTTAAATTTATTTTCTGAAAAAACTATTCTAGTTTTTGCTAATTCTAATAAGCATTCTTCACTATTTGATATTGTCCCATCCTTGTCAAATATTATTCCTTTTATAAAACCAATAGAACTATTTCTCATTAACAGTTCTACCATTTCAATGAATAATCAAATTGTCATTACTGCAATGGGGTCTTCTCCTTCCTCAGCTTGCTCTAGCAGCATTTGTTTGTATCTTGCTGCCATTTCTTCAGCCTTATCAAAAACTTTTTGAGGGTCGGTAAGCATGTCTCCAGGTTCTGGTTCCAGTGCTTTTGTGGAAAGGGAAATCCTTCCCCTCTCTGCGTCTAGATCTATAATCATTACCTTCATTTGATCATTGACATTTAAGACAGAATGAGGGGTCTCAATATGCTCATGGCTTATTTCCGAGATGTGAAGCAGTCCACTTACACCTCCAATATCAATAAATGCCCCATAAGGTTTTATTCCTCTTACGGCACCAACAACAACCTCTCCTACTTCAAGACGATTCATTTTTCTTTCAACCAAAGCCCTTCGATGACTTAAAACAAGTCTGTTTCTTTCTTCATCTACCTCCAAAAATTTTAATGGTAGGAAATCAGCAACTAGTTCCTCTTTTGCTTTCCTGGTGCTTATATGTGATCCAGGAATAAAACCTCTGAGCCCTTCAACTCTTACAAGTGCACCACCTCTGTTGGTAGCAAAAACCTCAGAATAAATTGTGGCATCTTCTTTTTGCAATTGTCTAACTCTTTCCCAGGCTCGTTGATATTCAATTCTTCTAATTGATAATGCTAATTGGCCATCTTCATTTTCTTCACTCATTATAAAAAATTCTCTACTCTCAGAAGGTTGTAAAACATCAC
>MDTG01359088.1_pt1 | contig 22940 bp, 22 predicted proteins | sample 811421 | NCBI WGS metagenome assembly MDTG01 (sample SAMN05326645, study PRJNA326480) | marine metagenome | isolation source: seawater | place: Pacific Ocean: South East | collected 2011
AGGCTGGGTGTGGAAGCGCAGTAATGCGTGCAGCTGACCAGTACTAATAGCTCAATTGGCTTGATTTATGCACTGAAAAAAATTTTTATAAATTAGAATTGATCTTAAATAGTTTAAGGATTTTGTGATTTTATTTTAGTTTTTTAGTTAATTTGGAAATTCTATTATCTTCCCTGTAAATTTGCGACATAATTTTTGCTGCTTGCTGAGGAGAGTTTTTAAAAGCTAATTTTAAGATATCCATCCAATAGGAATTATTTTTTCTTCTTATTGAACTAATTTTATTAATTATTTTAATGTAATTTTTGTTATTTTTTAATTTTTTTTTCATTTTAAAGTAATTTTTAAAACTTTTATCAATTATATAACCATTTTTTTGAAAAAAGAGAAATGAAGAAATATTTTTTTTTAAAACATTTACATTAAAAACCTTATTTTTAAATTTTCTTTCAATTTTATTTATAAAGTAAGTTCCTAAACCTCTATTCTTATACCTTTTAATTATTGCAATAGATAAATAAAGGTTTGTTCTATTTAACTCGCTTAATCTAATATAGCCAATTCTATTTTTTGTTTTTTTTATAATAAAAAAAAAGTTACCTTTTTTTTTGTAATTTTCAAAAAACCATTTTTGGTGTTCTTTAAATGTAAACTGATCATTATTTAATGAATTTATTTTAACAATTTTTGATGTTCTTAATTTATAAAAAAAAAGAACATCCTCAGATTTAGCTTTATTTATTTTAAAATTCATAATTTATTTTTTAATCCATAATTTTATATATAATAGTTTATATGAATTTTAAAAAACCATTTTTTATAGCTGAAATCTCAGCTAATCACGAGGGTTCAATTAACAAAGCATATTCACTTATCTTATTGGCAAAAAAATTTGGAGCAGATGCAGTAAAGCTACAAACGTACAAGCCAGAGACAATGACTTTAAATTCCAAAAAAAAGTACTTTAAAATAAAAAATGGTTTGTGGAAAAATTATTATCTTTGGGATTTATACAATAAAGGACATACACCTTGGTCTTGGCATAAAAAACTCTTTAATTATGCAAAAAAAAAGAATATAAGATTATTTAGTACACCGTTTGATGAAACTGCGGTAGATTTTTTAGAAAAATTAAATTGCCCATTTTATAAAGTTTCATCTTTTGAAATGAACGATCTAGAATTAATTAAAAAAATTTCAAAAACAAGAAAAACAATTATAATTTCAACTGGAATGGCATCACTCAAAGAAATTGATATTTCGTTTGAAACTGCAAAAAGGAGTGGTGCAAAAAATATTGTTTTACTTTATTGTGTAAGCAGCTATCCGTCCGAAATTAATGATTACAATCTATATAACATTAGAATAATGAAAGAAAGATATAAATGTGATGTAGGACTTTCTGACCATTCAAATGACAATACTGTTGCAAGTCTTGCTTTAAGTTATGGAGCAACTTTTTTTGAAAAACATATTTCAATGAACAATAAATCTAAAGGATTAGATTCTCAATTTTCCTTGAAAGGAAAAGAAATAGCTGAATACAGAAATATTTTAAATACAAGCTTTAAGCTTAATAATCATAAAAATTTTTTTTTTAGATCAAAAAATGAGCTGAGAAATAAAAAATTTAAAAGATCAATATTTTCTATAAAACAAATAAATAAAAACGAAAAATTTACTAAATTCAATATTGTAAAAATACGACCTGGAGATGGTTTAGATGCAAGATATTATTCACAAATTTTAAACAGAAAATCTCCTTTAAAGGTATTTCCAGAGACACCATTAACTAAAAAATTAATTAAATTGCTTAAATTAAAATAATTTATTATTTTTAGCCTTTTTAAATTGTATAAATAAAAATTTTAATGTAAAAAACTAAAGCACTTAAATGATAAAATACGACCGATCAAATATAAAAAATATCATCGATGAAACAAATGAAAAAGTTGTTCTATTAGGCGCTGGCAATATTAGTGGTCTAACCTTCAAAATTTTAACTGATCTAGGAGTTGTTGTTGACTATCTTTGTGAAAATGATGAAAGAAGAAGAAATATTTCAAATATAAGAGAAGTAAAAGATTATGAAGGTTTTAAAAATTTGAAGGTAATTTCATATGAAGAACTAAAAAATCTAGGCATAAAAGTAAATATTTTTTTGTCAAATCAGTATATAAAGTATTTGTTACCAAAATTAGAAGAAGACAAATTTCAAAATATCTTTTTTTCAACTGAACTTTTAAAGCATATGAATTTAGATGAGATTTACAAGGGAGGACTTCATCCACTGAAAATTAAAAGAATAGTTGATTATTATTGTGAGATGACAAAAAAAATGGATTATTTGAAATCTAATCATTTAAGTTTAAAAACTTTAGATGTTCAAATCACAGAAAGATGTTCTTTAAAATGTAAAGATTGTTCAAATCTAATGCAATATTATACGAAACCTCAAAATGCTGAAATGGAAGATCTTTTTTTATCATTAGATAAAATTATGAGTGTTATAGACTCAATTGATGAATTTAGAGTGCTTGGTGGAGATCCGTTTATGAATAAAGAGATGTATAAAGTCATTAATAAATTAGACGCTTATAATTCTGGCGCTAGGATTGCTATCTATACTAATGGCCAAATTATTCCTAAGGGAGAAAATTTAGAATGTCTCAGAAAGAAAAATGTAATTTTGGAAATTTCTAATTATGGGAATATAAGCAGGAATCACGATAAGATAGTAAAATTATGTGAAGATGAAAAGATTGCTTATTCTACATTTAAACTTGAGAAGTGGGATGACTGTGGTCGAATTATGCCATTTTCAAATAAATCTGAAAAAGAGTTGAAACATTTGTTCAGTAATTGTTGCAATAGCGACTTAATTTCCTTGCTTGATGGCAATCTTTACAGATGCCCATTTTCTGCAAATGGAACTCACCTTGGTGCAATTCCAAAAAATCCAGATGACACTGTAAATTTACTTAATAAAGATTTATCTAAAGAGGAATTAAAAAAAGAAATTTTTAATTTATATTTTAATAAAGATTATTTAACAGCTTGTTCGTATTGCAATGGAAGAGATTATTCCTCAAAACATGTTCCTGTGGCTGCTCAAACAAGAGAAGTAATGAACTTTGTTAAAGTAAATAAGATTAATTAATCGCAATTGTTTTTTTCAATAATCATTCCGTTTAGAGATACCATTAAAAATTTAAACAACTGTTTGTATAGTATTAAAAATCAAAATTTTTATAATTATGAGGTATATGTAATTGATGATGGAAGTGGCATTGATTTAAAAAGATATTTTCTAAAGAAATATAAAAAAACCAAATTAATTGTGAATAAATTCAATAGAGGGGTTTCATACTCTCGGAATAAAGGAATAATTAAATCAAAAGGAAAATATATAGTATTTATTGATAGTGACGATTTACTATCAGAAAATTTTTTGTCAAATGCTTATCAAAAATTGAAACACAACAATTGTGATTTCTTATATATAGATTCAAAAAATTTTAAAACAAATAAGGTTAATTTTAATTTTATTGATCAACAAAATAAAAATGATTTTTTTTTAAAAAAAATTACGAATTTTGAGCGTTTTAAAATTCATTCTTGGAATTATATTATCAAATCAAATATCGTTAAAAAAAATCTTTTTTTAAATAATCTGAAATTTTATGAGGATCAGGTTTTTATAAGTAATATTTTACTCAAAAAATATAAGTCTATATGTTTGAAAAATACTTATATAATTAGGAATAATGAAAATCCTAATTCACTAGGAAGATCTGTAGGAGCTGGTGTTATAAATACATCAATTTTTTGTTTAAAATATTTTGAGTCTTTAAAGTGTAAATCAAAGATAGACAAGAATTTTATTAAAAGCAGAATAAATTTTTATTTAAAAGAAATTTTAAAAAATTTATTTTATCTAAATGATACTCAAACCAAAGAAATTAAACTTAAATTATTTAAAATTCTCAATCAAAAAAAATACAAATTACATTTAGAGAAAAAATTTAATATGATAAAAAATTATAAACAGAGAATTTTAAATGATAATTCAAAATATGCTGTCATTTATTGTTTTGGACAGTTGGGAAGAATAGTATTTAATTTTATTCGTCGTAAATACAAAAAATTGTACATAATTGATAACAACCCCTCATTTAACAAGAGGATTATCCAAAACCAAATAATTTATTGCCATAAAGATTTCATAAAAAGAATTAAAATTAAACAAAAATTTACTTTATACGTTTGCCATGAAAATTTAAAAATGCAGAGTAATATAATCCAAAAATTTAATAGCAAAGAAAATAATCTTGATAGTATGAAATTTAATTTTTTCTAGTATAAGTTTATAAATGTTTAACAATAAGAATATATTAGTTACAGGTGGAACAGGATCTTTTGGTCAAGAATTTGTAAAATACATATTAAAAAGTTATAAACCAAAAAAAATAATTATTTTCAGCAGAGATGAGCTCAAGCAGTCCCAAATGTCTCAATTAATTCACATAAAAAAGAACTACAATAGAGTGAGATTTTTTATTGGAGATATAAGAAGTAAACAAAGGCTTGTAACTGCTTTCTCAAATAAAATCGATTATATTGTTCATGCAGCTGCCTTAAAACAGGTACCTTCTTGCGAATATAATCCTTATGAAACAATTCAAACAAATGTGCTAGGCGCTCAAAATATTATTGAAGCTAGTATTGAGACCGGAGTTAAAAGTGTTATCGCTTTAAGTACAGATAAGGCATCTTCACCAATTAATCTATATGGAGCAACTAAGCTTGCCTCGGATAAACTTTTTATTGCAGGAAATAATATTTCAAAAAATACTAAATTCTCAATCGTAAGATATGGAAATGTTTTTGGGAGCAGAGGTTCAGTAGTTCCATTCTTTTTAGAAAACAAAAATAAAGGAGTGTTACCTATTACACATAAGGATATGACTCGGTTTAATATATCACTGATAGATGGTGTAAAATTCGTAATTGAGTCATTTAAAAAGATGTTTGGTGGAGAGATATTTGTACCTAAACTTTATTCTTATAATATTCTAGATGTAGCTAAAGCAGTAGGTCCAGGCTGTAAGTTAAAGATGATAGGAATTAGACCTGGTGAAAAACTTCATGAGGAGATGATTTCCATTTCGGAGTCAATAAATACTGTTGAGGGAAATAATTGGTATGCAATATTACCAAAATCTGAGTTTGTAAAATGGAAGGAGAAAAATTTTTTAAAAAAAAATATTTGTAAAAAAATTAAAAAACCTTTTTCATATAATAGTTTTGAAAATAAAAAATATTTAAAGACGACTGATTTAAAAATTCTAATAAAAAAATTTATTTCTGATAATGAACATTAGTTACGGTAAACAATCTATAAGTTCGAATGATATAAGATCTGTAGTAAAAGTTTTAAAGAGTGACTTTTTAACTACAGGTCCTAAAATATTAGATTTCGAAAATAAACTTAAAAAATTTATGGGCTCTAAATTTTGCATCACTGTTTCAAACGGTACCGCAGCACTTCATTTGGTTGGGTTGGTTGAGAAATGGGGCAAAGATGATTTAATTTTGACCACTCCAATATCTTTTTTAGCATCGGCGAACTGTGCAATGTACAATAATGCTAAAATAGATTTTATCGATATTGATGAAGATACATATACATTAAATGTTAAAAAATTAGAAAAAAAATTGAAAGTAAAGAAAAATGTAAAAGCTGTTATAGCAGTAGATTATGCGGGACATCCATGTAATTGGAAAAAATTAAAAGCATTATCAAAAAAATATAACTTTAAGTTGATCAATGACAATTGTCATGCAATTGGAGCAAAATATTTTAATAGGTATGATTATGCCATAAAATATGCTGATTATGTTACCCATAGTTATCATCCTGTAAAAAATATTACAACTGGTGAAGGCGGGGCAATTTTTACAAATATTAAAAAAAGTAATGAAAAACTTAAAATTCTTAGGAATCACGGAATGCTAAGAAATAAAAATATGATTAATTATACAATAAATGAAATAGGTTATAACTATAGATTAACAGATATTCAGTGTGCACTAGGAATAAGTCAACTCGCAAGGTTAAAGTCTTTTATCAAAAAAAGAAGAATTATTGCAGCAAAATATGACAATTTTTTTAAAAAATATAATTTTGTTAAAATTCCAAAGGAAAAAAAATCTTGTACTCATTCTTATCATTTGTATCCACTACAAATCAATTTTAAGAAATTAAGTATTGATAAAAAAAAATTAATTTCAATATTCAGAAAGAATAACATTTTTTTACAAGTTCATTACTTTCCTATTCATTTACAACCATATTTTAAAAAAAAATTTAAATTTCAAGTTGGTGATTTTATAGTTGCGGAAAATTTTTATAAAAATGAAATTTCATTACCAATTTATCCTGATTTGAGATCAAAAGATCAGAACAAAATAATAGGGATTTTCAAAAAAATTTTTAAAAAACACTCAATAATAAATGATGAAATCTAAAAATATTCATATCATCGTTCAGGCAAGATCTGAGTCCACCAGAATGAAGAATAAGCTATTTAGAAAAATTAAAAATAAATCGATAGTGAAAATTATTTATGAAAGGCTTGCTAGAGTAAAATTAGCTGATAAAATTATTTTTGCTATACCAAAAAACAAATTTAATGCGAATTTAAAAAAATTAATAAAATCTGCTGGAGTAAAATATATTTTTGAAGGTAATAACGAAAATGTATTATCAAGATATTTTGATACCGCAAAACACTTTAAATCAGATATAATTATAAGAGTTACTGCTGATTGTCCTTTTTTAGATCCTAAAATAATAAATGAGATGTTAAAACTTTTTTTGAAAAGTAAAATAGACTACTTGAGTAACATTTTAAAGCCAACATTTCCTGATGGGTATGATGTTGAAATTTTCAATTTTAAAAGTCTTAGATTTGCAAATCTAAAGGCAAAAAAAAAAATTCACAAAGAACATGTAACCCCTTTTTTAATAAGCAATAAAAAAATCAAAAAACAAAATTATGCGCATGAAAAAAACCTATCATTTCTCAGACTAACACTTGATGAGGAAATTGATTTGATACAACTAAGAAAGGTATTTAATTACTTTAATTCTAATACTTTCGGAATTGATCAAATTGTGAAACTTAATATTATTAAACCAGAAATTTTTAAAATAAACTCATCTCTTGGGCGAAATGAGGGTAGAAAATTAAGTAAAGGAAAAAAAATTTGGAGGAGAGCAAAAAATATTTTCCCGAATGGAAACATGTTTCTTTCAAAAAATCCATCTAGATTTTTCGATTTAAATTCTTGGCCAGTTTATTTTGAAAAAACTAAAGGCTGCAGTATTTGGGATTTAGATGGAAAAAAATATAACGATTTTTCCTACATGGGGGTTGGTACAAACATTTTAGGTTATAATAACTCTTATGTAGACTCGAAAGTAATCTCAACAGTAAATAAAGGCAATTCATCAAGTTTAAATTGTTCAGAAGAAGTTTATTTAGCAGAAAAATTAATTGATTTACATCCTTGGTCTGAAATGGCTTTTTTTGCTCGTACGGGAGGAGAAGCAAACGCGATAGCTGTTAGATTGGCAAGAGCTTCATTAAATAGTGATAAATATAAAGTTGCGGTATGTGGATATCATGGCTGGCATGACTGGTATCTGTCTTCGAATCTAAATAATAAAAATAGTTTAGATACTCATTTATCGCCAGATCTAAAAATTGCAGGAGTTCCTTCATCACTTAAGAATACTGTTTATAGTTTTAATTACAACGACTATGAGAGTTTAGTGAAGATTATTAATAATGATCCAAAAGTGGGAATCATAAAAATGGAGGTAGAACGAGAGAAAAAACCAAAGAATAATTTTCTTAAAAGAGTTAGAGAGCTAGCAAATAGAAAAGGCATAGTATTAATTTTTGATGAATGTACCTCTGGTTTTAGAGAAAATTTTGGAGGAATACACCTTAATTATAAAGTGTACCCTGACCTCGCAATGTTTGGTAAGTCTCTTGGAAATGGGTATGCAATAACTTCTGTGATAGGTAAAAAACAAATTATGAGTTCAGCTAAAAAAACTTTTTTAAGTAGCACATTCTGGAGTGAAAGAATTGGACCAACAGCAGGTATTGCAACACTTCAAGAGATGGAAAAAAGAAAATCTTGGAGAGATATTTCATTAAAAGGAAAATATATAAAAAAAAAAATCAGCCAAATTGCCAAAAATAATAAGGTGGGCTTAGAAATTTATGGATTAGATGCTTTAGTATCTTTTAAATTCAAACATTACAACGAGATTTATAAACAATTTCTCATTAGAGAAATGTTAAAAAAAAATATATTAGCTACGAATTCTTTATATGTGTCTATAGCCCATAATAAAAAGTTAATAGACAAGTATTTAGACAATATAAATGATGTTTTTTATAAAATCAGCAATTTAGAATTTGATAAGATTAGAAAAATCTTAAGTATTAATTAAAAAGATATTCATCTAAATGGTAAATAAATTAATTATAGGTACGGCAAATTTTGGAGTACGATATGGTTATAAAAAGCATAAGATCAATAAAAAGGAATTAAATAAAATAATTAAGTTTTGTAAAAAGAATAAAATAAATTCATTTGATACGGCATCTAGCTATAAAAATTCTGAAACCACTCTAGGAAAATATAATCTGAAAGGTAAATTTATTTATTCAAAGATACCAAAAATACCACATGATATTATAAATATTGAATTGTGGATTTTCAAAAAATTCCTTAAATCTCTTAGGAGTTTGGGTTTAAAAAAAATTGAAGGTATATATATACATCATCAAGAAGATCTATTAAGTAAGAGAAGTTTGATAATTTATCAAACATTACTTAAATTAAAAAAATTAGGGTATGTAAAAAAAATAGGGGTTTCTATCTATGATATTAAGAAGTTAAACAGAATAATAAATTTATATAATATTGATATGGTTCAAATTCCAATAAATATATTAGACAGAAGATTTTTAAATAGACGCTTAATAAATCTTATAACAAAGAAAAAAATTGAGCTAAACGCTAGGTCCATTTTTCTACAGGGTATCTTGTTAAAAAAAAGGGAAAATTTAAATAAGAAATTCATCGATCTAGATAATAAAACTTTTAAAAATTGGTATTCCTGGATTACGGAAAACAATATTAGTCAATTAGATGCTTGTATTTCTTTCATTAAAAGCATAAAAATTGTCTCAAATATTATTATTGGTATTAATAATCTTGAACAATTAGAAATGATATTTGAATCTCTAAAAAAAAATAAAAAGTACCCAAAATATATTTTTTCAAAAAAAAATAAATTAATTGATATTAGAAAATGGTAAATTTAAAACAATGTAATATAGCTGTAATTGCTTATCATTATATAAGACCTATAAAAAAATCCAAATACAAGAATTTAAAAGGAATGGAGATTGTTGAATTTAGAAAACAATTAGATTTTTTTAAAAAAAATTACAATATTTTGAATTTTGAGGATTTTAATGAAATAATAAATAATAAAACAAATTTCCCCAAAAAACCTTCTGTTCTATTAACTTTTGATGATGGATATAGTGATCATTATAATTATGTTTTTCCAGAACTGATTAAAAAAAAAATTAAAGGAATTTTTTATCCACCAACAATGGTAATTGAAAATAAATTAATCTTAGATGTCAACAAGCTTCATTTTATTCTTGCCAAAGAAAAAAATAGAGATTTAATTATTAGAGAAATAAAAAACATTTATAAAAAAAGATATAAAAAAGAGATAAATTTTAATCAATTGAAATTTAAAAATCTAAAGTCAAGATTTGATGATAAAAAAACAACACTTATCAAAAGAACTTTGCAATATGTTTTTCCGCAAAGACAAAGAGAGTTTATATTAAAAAAGCTATTTAATAAAGTTATGAACATAGATGAAAAAGAGTTTTCTAAAGAAATATATTTAAGTAGAAATGATGTTTCTGAAATGTATAAGAATGGAATGTCATTTGGAATTCATGGAGAAAATCATTTTTGGTGGGAACATCTTCCAATTCATAAGCAAGAAAAAGAGCTACGAAATCCAATTAATTATTTTAAAAAATTAAATGTAGGTGTATCAAATATATCAGTGTGTTATCCTAATGGATCATATAATAAAAGCACTTTAAAGATTCTTAAAAAATTAAATATAAGTTTTGCGCTTACAACTCAAAAAGGGCCAATAAATAAAAAAAATGTAAGTTTAAAATACCAATTACCGAGATACGATGTTAATGATACTTTACAGTAATATTAATTAGGTTTTTAACTATGAATAAAATTTCAGATTTATTTTTTAATCAAGGTTGCCTTTTAAATTTTAAAATAGAAAATATAAAAAAGGTAAATTTTTTAAAAATTAAAGAAATTTTTAAATCAAAAGGTATTATAATTTTTAGAAATATTAACCTAGATAAGAATAATCTGATAAACTTTACTGATAATTTCTCATATACATACGCAAATGATGCCACAAGAAGATCCAAAAGATTTGGATCTGATTTTATAAGGAACGTTGATAGTGGAAATCAAAAAATTGATTTACATAGTGAAGCAAGCTTTTCGCCATCTTGCCCAGAAATTATTTGGTTTTACTGTGTAAAACCTGCTAAAAAAAGTGGAAAAACTCTTCTTTGTGATGGAGTATCATTATGGAATTCTCTTAACCTAGAAACTAAAAATTTTTTTTTATCAAATCAAATTTCTTATAAGTTAAAAATTCCCTACTTAGAAAAAAAATTAAACAAATCAAGGAAAAAGTGGTATTTGCCATACGAAGGAATTAGTAATTGCTTTGTAAATTTTAAAACAGGTGAAATCGAGATTGATTATAATAAGTATGCTGTGCACAAAACAATCATGCCAACAAGAAATTTAGCATTCGCAAATCATTTATTCATAAGTCTAAAAAGTGAACCACAATTAATTCAAAGAACATTAAAAAACAAAAAAAGAATACCAGAAAAATTTTTAAAAGAGATAAATTTTAAAGCAGAAAAAAATACACTTAGAATCATGTTAAAGAAAAATGATCTTGTAATGATAGATAATCATCGATTTATGCATGGAAGAGAAAAGATATTAAACAAAGAAAAAAGAGATATCATTAATGTGCAAACACTAAGTTCAAACATTTAAATGAAATATGATATTTTTTTAAAAGGTAAAATAGTAGATTTAATTTGTATAGATAATAATGTAATTAATAATTCATCTTGGTACAAATGGTTTAATGATAAAAATCTGACGAAATTTACTAAACAAGGATATTTTCCAAACACACTAGCAAATCAAAAAAAATATTTTAAGGAAAATATCCTATCAAAAAAGAGAGTTCAGTTAGGAGTCATAAATAAAAAAAAGGTATTAATTGGTATGTTAGCTTTATATGAAATAAATTATTTCGATAGAACTTGTTCAATCGCGTCTATTTTTTCAAAAAAATACAAACAAATGAATTCACTATTATTTTTTAAAGAAGCTCAGTCTCTAATGATTGAACATGCTTTTAAAAAAATAAATTTAAGAAGAATAGAGGCCGCAGCAAATGATAAAAATTTACTAGAGATTAATAAAAGATTATTTGGATTTAAACTTGAGGGAGTTCAAAGAGAAAAGGATTATATAGAGGGAAATTATACGGATAGATTTATTTTAGGACTTCTCAGAAAAGATTGGAAACCTCTAAAGAATGAGAAAAAATAATCAAATTTTATTCATTACAAATTTTAGTTCAATTAATACAACTTACATTACGCATGAACTTCTTATAAATCATCTTGCTAAAAAATTTAATAAGTTGGTTTTAATTAATGCTGAGAAATTAATTTTAAAAGAAAAAAAAAAATACTTTTTTTCTGATAAAGTTTTAAAAAGATCAAAAAAAATTCTTTTTAAGAACATTAATTTTGAGAGATTTTGTAAATTAACACAAAATAAGAATAATATCGCAATCTTAAATTTGAATCTAGATCCGAATAATTTCAAAATTTACAAATATCTAAATAAAAATAACTTTAAACTTATCATGATAAGTAATATTGGTAACTTTCAAAAGTTTGCTTTAACGGACAGCCATAAAAGTTTTTTAAAAACTTTGAATTACATTTATAAGAAATATTTGTTTCCAAAAATTTTAACAATAGCAAGTAATATTGGGATGGTTAAAAAGATAGATATAAAATTTTCAAGTAATAGAAATAATCTCAAAAATATAGAAAAAAATATTTTTAAAAATTTTTTATACAAAAATAATTTTTTACTTACAAAAAAAATAATAATTGTTAATAGCAAAGTATCTGATCTTAATGTTATTGATAAAAGCAAAAAGTCTCAAAAATATATTATACATTTGGATCAAGATCTTACTTATAAACATGTTCAAGAAATTACTAAATTTAAATCAGATGATATAGACTTACATTATAAATATCTAAATATTTTTCTGAAAAGAATTTCTAAAATATTTAACAAAGAAATTATCATTTCTATACATCCTAATTATGATCAGAAATTAATTTCTAAAAAACTTAAAAATTATAAAGTGGTTAAATATAAAACGAGAGAGTTAATTAAACAGAGTTATTTAGTAACTTTTTTTGAGAGTAGCTCAATTGTAGATGCAATAATTATGAAAAAGAAAATTTTAGCTCTTAAATCTAGTGTAATTGGAAATGAAAGTATTTATTCAAAAAAATTGAAAATACCATCAATTGAGTTTTTTGACAAAAACCAAATTAGCAAAAAAGAATTAATGACAATTTTAAATAAAAAAAATTTGAATTTAGAAAATTATATAAAAAACTATCATTTTATCGATAAAAAAAATAAGCTAGGAATTGATAAAATTTCGAGCGAAATAAAAAAAATGCTCTAAATTTATGGACATGAATAAATTTATAATATAATTAAAAAAAAATTATGGGACCGAAACAATTGAAATTATATAATAGTTCTTTCTGTAAAATTTTTAAAATAAATGATACCAAGCTTAAAAATCTTAAATATAATGATATCCCTGAGTGGGATTCCATCGGCCATATGAGTTTAATTTCAGAGCTTGAGGATAATTTTTCAATTAATATTGAAACGGACGATATGGTTGATTTCAGTTCATACGAAAAAGGTAAAGAGATTCTTAAAAAATATATATAATTAGATATTATATAATTTATTTTTACTCTTTAAGTTATTTGCCTTATACCAATCTACTGTTAGTTTAACCGCATGTTTAAATCCACTTAATCCTAAATATTTTGGTTTCCAATTAAGTAATTTTTGAGCTTTTTTGTTAGAAGAACAAAGTCGTATAACTTCCCTATTTTTATTTCTAATTCTTTTTGAGTCAGTAATTATTTTTTTCTCAATTTTTGTTATTTTTCCAATTAATTTCGCAATATTCTTGATTTTAAATTCTTTACCAGTTCCTAGATTTATTGTTTCACCAATTATTTTATTATTATTTATTGTTTTTAAAAATCCATTAATTGTATCGTCTACAAAGCAAAAATCTCTGGTCGTATTCACATTTCCAAGTTTAATTAACCCAATACTTTTATCTAAAGTTTGAGTTATAATGGTAGGGATAACTGCTCTAAGGGATTGTCTTGGGCCGAAAGTGTTAAACGGTCTAATTATTGTTATTGGGAGATTGAAAGAATTATAGAAAGCCATTGCAATTTGATCAGCCGCAGTTTTACTTGCAGCATAAGGTGATTGAGGAAATAATCTGTGATCTTCTTTAATAGGAATTTTTATTGGACTTCCATATACTTCACTTGTTGAAGTATGAATAACTTTAATATTATATTTTTTTGCAGCATTTAAAATATTTAATGTTCCATAAGTATTAGTTTCTAAATAAGATTTAGGCGCTATAAAAGAATATGGTATTCCTATAAGAGCCGCTAAATGGAAGATCATTGAAGTATTTTTGATATATCTATCCATCAAATCGTTGTCTCTTATATCGCCAGTGACAATTTCAATTTCATTTAAAATTTTCTTTGGCAATCTTTCCAAAAGTCCCCATTTATTAAATGAATTATACAAAACGAGAGCTTTGACACTATAACCTTTCCTTATTAATTTCTCCACTAGATGAGACCCTAAAAATCCTTCTGACCCAGTAACAAAAATTTTTTTCATAATGAATATATTTCTATTTATCTTAAAATTGTCATAAAGTAATTAAAATATTGTTAATAATTTATTTTGACAATCAAATATGAAAAATATTCTATGTACTATCTGTATGCGATCAGGATCTGTTGGTCTTAAAAACAAACATTTGGTCACCCTTGGAAGAAAACCATTAATGTATCATACAATAGACTTTGTAAATTCACTCAAGTTGCACAAACATATTGTAGTTAGCTCAGATTCAAAAAAAATATTAAACTATTCAAAAAGAAAAAAAATTAAAAATCTTTTGTTAAGACCGAAATATTTATCATCTTCAAAAGCTTCAAAGTTGAAAGTTTTACAACACGCACTTTTTGAGATGGAAAAAAAATTTAACACAACATTTGATTATTTAATTGATTTTGATGCCACTTCTCCAATACGAAAAAAAACAGATTTTCAAAGGGCATTTAAAATATTTTTAAGAAAAAATGCAGATCTTTTAATTACAGTTACACCCTCTAGAAAAAACCCGTATTTTAACATGATACAAATTTCGAATAAAAAAACTTTTCTAGTTAAAAATGGAAATTTTGTCAGACGACAGGACACTCCAAGAATATTTGATATGAATGCTTCATTTTATATTTTTAAAAGAAAATATTTATTAAACTGTAAAAAACTTATATCTAAAAATACAGTTGCTTACATAATGCCAAAAAAAAGTGCTTTCGATATCGATGATATTATAGATTTAAAAATTAATGAAATTTTACTTAAACAATGAAAAAATATTCGACTGAAATTTATAATACAATAAAGTCAATCACAAATAAAGGGCCTAAAGAATTACATGCCCCATTTTTTACAGAACATGAAAAATACTTTTTAAACAAATGTATAAACACTGGAGTTGTTTCTACTATTGGTAATTTTGTAAATATTTTTGAAAAAAAAATTTCTAAGGTTACCAGATCGAAGTTTACAGTTGCGGTAAATTCAGGCACATCAGCTTTACATCTCTCGTTAATAGCTGCAAATTTAAAAAAAAATGAGGAAGTTTTAATGCCAGCTTTTAATTTCATTGCAAACGCCAATGCAGTTTCTTATTTGGGGGGTATTCCACATTTTGTAGATATTGAAAAAGAAAGTTTGGGAGTCGATCCAATTAAATTGGAGCATTACTTGCAACGTGTACTTAAAAAAAAAGGAGAAGAATATTTTAATAAGAATTCTGGTAGAAAAATAAAAATTTTAATGGTTACCCATATATTTGGTCATTCAGCAAAAATTAAAGAAATTAAAAAATTAGCAAAAAAATTTAATTTTATCGTCATCGAAGATGCATCAGAAGCCTTAGGAAGTTTTAATGATAAAAAACATTTAGGGACTTTTGGTGATATTGGTGTTTTGAGCTTTAATGGTAATAAAATAATTACAACCGGTGGAGGTGGTGCAATACTTACTAATAATAAAAAATATTTTAAAAAAATTAAAAGTTTATCAACAGTTTGTAAAATACAGCATCAATGGAATTATAATTATCATGATGTTGGATATAATTATAGAATGCCGAATATTAATGCTGCTTTAGGTTTAGCTCAACTTAAAAACTTAAAAAATTTACTTTCATCAAAAAGAAAACTTTTTAAATTGTATAACAAAAAAATAAAAAATCTAAGTTGGGTTTCTTTATTAAATGAACCGAAAAAATGCAAAAGTAATTTTTGGCTTCAAACTTTAATAATATCAAAGAAAAATAAATCTTTACTCGAGTTTATTATAAGCTATGTAAATAAAAAAGGTATTCAAGCTCGACCAGTTTGGAATTTGATTAATTTAAACAAACCATATAAATATTGTCCATCAATGAACTTAAAAAACTCAATTGAAATGAGAGAGAGAACATTTAATATTCCAAGTAGTGCTGGAATTATTTTAATAAAAAATGAACGTAAATAAAATTTTAATTCAACCTAATCAAAAAATCAGAGAGGCGCTTGAAATACTTCAAAGAACATCTCTTAAGTCATTAATTGTTGTCAATGAATTCAAAAAACTACTTGGTATACTAAATGATGCTGATGTCAGGAGAGCTCTTTTAAAAGGAGCAAATATTGAAACCAGAATAAGTAAATTTTATCAAGATTTTAAAAACATATATTATGTAACAGAAAAAAAATATGATTTTAAATTAGTAAAAAAGAAAATATTTGAAAATAGTTTATTTATTGTTCCAATAGTTGATGATAAAAGAAAATTAATTGATTGTATAACTTTTAGGGATAAAGATAAAAAAATTCTTAATACTTCTAAAATTCCAGTAATTATAATGGCTGGTGGAGAAGGTGTAAGGATGAGACCATTTACCAATATCTTACCCAAACCATTACTTCCTGTAAATTCTAAATCAATTTTGGAACACGTAATTGAAAACTTTATGACATACAACATAAAAAACTTTTTTATATCTATAAATTTTAAATCAGAAATTATGAGGGCTTATTTAAAAGAATTGAAAAGAAAGCTTAAGATAAACATTAATAATATAACAGAAAATAAGCCGCTAGGTACTTGTGGTTCATTAAAAATAGTTGAAAAAAAAATTAATTCTGATTTTTTCCTCTCTAACTGCGATGTCTTAGTAAAATTAAATTTTCATGAAGCGTACACTTATCATCAAAAAAATAAAAATATTGCAACTATTATTGTTTGTAAAAAAAAAGTAAAAATTCCTTATGGTGTTATTAGAAATAACAAAAAAAAACAATTATCTCAAATGTTAGAAAAACCAACTTATAACTTTCTTGTTAATACAGGAGTTTATATTTTGAGTCAAAAAGTCTTTAAAAATATTAAAAAAGATACTTTTACAGATATGAATCAATTAATTGAAAAATTAAAAAAAAACAAAAAAAAAATTGGCTTGTTCCAAATCAATGAAAAAAATTGGATAGATGTTGGTCAGTGGGAGGACTATAAAAAATCAATTAAAAATATTAATGAGTTATTATAAAAATTTATTTAATTTTAAAGGAAAAAATATATTTATTTTGGGTGGCTCAGGTTTAATAGGGCAAGAAGTAAGCAAAGCAATATTAGATTTGGAGGGGAGAGTAATTAACCTTGATATTAAGAATGATTTAAGAAAAGTGGATAAAAACTACAAATATGAATACCTAAATGTTGAAAATATAAACAAATTATCAAAAAAAATTTTTTCTATTATAAAAAAATATGGAGAACCAAATGTTTTTATTAATTGCAGTTACCCAAAAACCAAAGATTGGAGTAAAAATAATTTTAAAAACATAAGCTTAAAATCTTTTGAAAAAAATATTAAAATCCAACTTAATTCAAGTTGTTGGATTTTAAGATTATTTGCAGAAATTATGGTAAAAAAAAAAATTAAAGGCTCTATAGTTCAATTAAATTCTATATATGGTCTGGTTGGCCAAGACATGGATATTTACAAAAACACAAATATGTCTGAGAGCATGAGTTATTCGATTATTAAGGGTGGACAATTAAATCTAGTTAGACAAATGGCTTCTTTTTACGGAAAATATAATATAAGGATAAATTCTATTTGCGCTGGTGGAGTTGAAAATAAACAAAATAAGAGATTTATAAAAAATTATTCTAAAAAGGCCTTATTAAAAAGGCTTGCAAAATCAAGTGAAATTGCTAGTGCAGCGTCGTTCCTTTCAAGTGAGGCAGCTTCATATATAACTGGAAGTAATTTAGTTGTAGATGGTGGCTGGACTTCGACTTAAGATTTAAATGATTCCTCAAAAATATAAAAGTTTAATATATAAACAAAATCCAACTACTTTATATTTTTATATTTTAAGCTCTTTTTTTGTTATTATTTTTGAGACATTAAGTATAGGGTCAATTCCAATTTTTGCACTCGCTTTAACTGATAACAACAGTTTTATTACAAATTACACTCAGAATATTGAATTATTTTCTAATTTAAAACAATTACCAAATAGACAAATTATAATTTATTCAGGTTTGATAGTAGTAGTCTTATTTTTAATCAAAAATATTATACTAATTTTGATAAATTATTTACAGCAAAAAATATTTAAAGAATACAAATTATCAGTTTCAAAAATGTTATTTAAATATTATGTAAAATCAGAGTATAAATTTTTTTTGTACGTAGAGCCTTCTAAATTAACAAGAACACTAACAATTGATGTAGGTCATGCATTTAATTATTTTATTGCGAAAATTGTGTTGTTGAGAGAATTTACAATAGTGACATTAATATTAATATTTATTATTTTAGTAAGCCCATTAATTAATTTAGGTTTGTTCTCAATTTTTTTAATCTTCAATATTATTTTTTATCTTATTATAAAAAAAACGCTTAAAAAAAGAGGTGAGGAAATTCATGAAAGAAATGCTAAACGTTTCAAAATTTTAAGTGACACTTTTCTAATGATCAAACAAATTAAAATTAACAACAAAGAGAATTTTTTCACAAATACTTTTTTTCAAAATACAAAAAAAATTGAAAATTTAGTTTTTTTTAATAATTTTTTTAATACACTTCCCAAAACAGTTATGGAAATGATTTCAGTTTTGGTAATTGTGAGCTTTTCTCTATTATTAATTCTTTATAACAAATCAGATGCATATGTTATCTCAGTAGTTTCTTTACTGGTTGCATCTGGGGCAAGATTTATACCTGCATTTAACCTAATAACTCAATCATTTTCTAAAACAAGATGGTTACACCCCTCATTTGATCTTATCACAAAAGAAATGAGAAATTATATAAATATAGATGAACAAAATAAGCGTGAAATAGAAAATGATAATTTTGTTTTTGAAAAAGAAATATTATTAAAAGATTTTACATTTGGTTACAATGAAAAAAGTATTTTAGATAATATTAATTTTGAAATTAAAAAGGGTTCTTGCATAGGCATTATTGGTGAGTCAGGTGAGGGTAAAAGCACTTTGGTTAATCTAATTATGGGTCTTTTAAAAACAGAGAAAAATCAGGTGTATATAGACGGCATTCCTTTAAAAAAAAATATTCATCTTTGGCAACAAAATATTGGCTATATTCCACAAGACGTTTATCTCATGGATGCAAGTATTAGGGATAACATAGCTTTTGGAATAGAGGAAAAATTAATTGATGAAAAAAAGATAGAAGCGTTAATTGATCAGTTAAATTTAAGAAAATTTGTTGATAGTTTTCCTAAAAAATTAAGCGAAAACGTTGGCGATATGGCCGTTAAGATATCTGGGGGGCAAAAACAAAGAATAGGTATTGCTAGAGCATTGTACATAGACCCCAAAGTATTAATTTTTGATGAAGCAACAAGTTCTCTTGATATAGAGAATGAAAATAAAATAATTGAAATAATAAAAAAATATAAAAAAAATAAGACTATAATATTAGTCTCTCACAGATCTAATACTTTAAAGTATTGTGATAAGATATATGAAATTAAAAAAGGCGTAATTTCTGAAAAAAAAAATTAGAATTGTTACCTTCTATTTCTCAAATAACATTGGAGCATTATTGCAAGCAAAATCTTTGAGGCAAGTTATTGAGAAAAACATAAATAATCATAATATAAATTTTTATGATTACATGCCCGAAAAATTAGTTTTTCATGAGATTTATAAACCACTAAAGACATTAAATATAAGTAAACTATGTAAAAATTTATATAAAAATCTTAAAATAAAAAAATGGAGAGATAAAAACTTTTTTCCAAAGCCAAATTCAAAGTTGTTAGAGTCAGATCTTTATATTTTTGGAAGTGATGAAATATGGAATTTTAACAATAAATATTTTGGATATGATCCAGTTTATTTTGGTAATATAAATAACACAAAACCTAAGATTTCATATGCAGCCAGTATAGGAAATGCGGAATTTTCTGCACTGCCAGCAGACATTTTTCTAAATATTAAGGAAAGTCTCAAAAAATTTTCTAACATAAGTGTTAGAGATAAAGGTACCTATGATTTTGTTAGACAAATAAATAACTCTAATCCTCAGATTGTTTTAGATCCCACACTAATTATTGACAAAGAGGATTCACAGATAATCAATAAAAATATAATTCTAGTCTATGGATTTAACTTTTCAAATGAGGAGATTAGAGGCATTAAATCCTTTTCCAAAAAAAATAATTTGAAAATCGTTTCAATAGGATTTTACAATAAATGGTGTGATTTCAGTAAAATTGTAATTGATTCTGATGAATTTATTAATTACTTTAGGGAGTCAAAATTTATATTTACATCCATGTTTCACGGAGTAATGATTTCTTATAAGTATAATAAAAACTTTTGGTATACCTTTAGTAAAACAAGACAAAATAAGATTGAATATTTTGTCGAATATTTAAAGTTAAAAAATAGAAAAATTACTGAAGAGAATTTAAAAAATTTTAATGTCGGTTATAAAACTAATTTAAATAAATTTTTAGATTGGAAGAGTTTGTCTAAAGAATATTTATTAAGTAATATAAAACAAAATATCTAAATTTATTTAATCTTATCTAAAATAACAATTTCTCGCTTGATAGAGTAACTTATGTTTTCTTGAAAGCTACTAATAAGTTCAATTGCTTTGTTTGCGTCTTTTGAACCTAAATTTATAATACAATTCAAAGTTTTTTCTGAAAATCCAAAACCTTGAATATTTTTTATTTTTAATATTTTTAAATAAAATAATCTAGAAAATTTCCTATAAACAACCAAACTTGTTTTGGAATACCTTTTAAAAAGTATCGTTAGAAAATTATGTATTAAATACATAGAATATAAAATAATAGAATTTTTTGATAAATCTTTATAAATATTTCTTGTAGCGAATAAACTTCCAAGGTTTGGAAAAGTATTTTCTTGATAAAAACCTCTGTGAGCTTTTACCTCTTTGATATAGCTATCTAATTTCAATTGGTTTTCTTTTTTTGTAAATTTAAATTCTATCTTTAAAATGATTAAATTTTTTTTGTGAAAATAACTACTTCTCCAATTAAAAAATAATTCATCTTTTCTTCTTTTATATATACTTCCATATTCATCCATAAAAGTTACTGAAGTTAAAAAGTCTGAGATACAAGAGCCATAAGATGATGCATTCATAAAAACTCCACCTCCAACAGTTCCCGGAATTCCTACCAATCCCTGAACTCCTGAAAAACCTCTTTTAGTAAAAAAATTAGCAAATCTACTGATTGAGGTCCCAGCACCAACAGAATAAACATTTGAAGAAATTTGATCAATATTTTGAATTTTTTGTAAATTTATTATCGGCGTATAAATATCCCCGTCTCTAATTAATGTGTTAGATATATTTCCTAAAATATAATAAATAATTTTTTCTGATTTTAGAAAAAAGACTATATCTTTTACTTCTTCAGTATTAGACGGGTTTATGTATAATTTAATTTTTCCACCAGCTTTAATCCAAGATTTAAAACTTAGGTCAAAATTTTCTTTGAAAGAAATATTATTTTTTACTAACCATTCTCTACACTTATTTATTAAATTTTGATTCATTTAAATAATTTTTTTATTCGAATCTTCCAATTTTGACATTATTTTCGTTTTCAAATGCTTTTAATAAGAATTCTTTTTTATTTTGATAATGATATTCACTTGAATAATTTTTAATAAATTTTTCGTTAATTAGATCACTTCTCACAAAAAAGGCATTAACACCAGTTACATTACAACCTACTAGTAAATAATTTTTTTCTTTTAACATTCTCTCAAAACTTTTTAACGATGCACCAAAGTAATTACTGTTATCCCAATCTGCTTTTTTGTCATACTCGATAATCCATTCTGCAGATGGCCCAAACTTTGCATTATATTCAACAATAATCACTCTTGGATTTATTGAGCTAATTTTCTTTAAAACATGATATGTATTTAATCCAATATCAATACTTAATAGATCAATATCATTTTGATTATTTATTTTATTTTTTAATAAATCATTAATATTCTCCATATTTGCCTCATCATTTATCACCTCAAGATATTTATTAATTAAAAAATCAAAATTTTTATATATTTTTTCACAATACTTTTTTTCTTTTTCTATCCACATACCATTCCATTTTTGATTGATTAAATGAAGAGTATTGCATTCAAAGCCGTCCTGAACGCCAATTTCTATGAATGTTTTATTCGATATACCTATCCTTTTAAAAATTTCCTCTAAGATTCCATCTTCATCAGCTTGTGAGAAATTTTTATAACCATAATTTAATAAAATTTTTTCATTCTTTTTTTTATTTTCAGAAAGAATGTAAAGATAATTTTGAAATGCTAAATTTCTATTTATTGCATGAATTCTCAAATATCTTGCAATATGCCATAATATTTTTAAAATAATCCTTTTCATAATGAATCTAATTTTTTTTCGTATTGCAAATTAATAGTATGTCTTAAATTATTTTTCACTTGATATTTAAAGCACTTATTAAAAAAATCATTTTCATACTTATAATTTTTGATTGATTTTATATTTTTTAGCCAAAATACGTCTCTATTGCTATATCTACTAACAGGAAATTCTACTACTAGAGGATGTTTTAATGTCATTAAACTTTGTTGAATAAAGAAATAAATATACATTTTATTGCGTATTAATTTACTTGGTTTTTCTATTTTATCTGCATTTTTTAATTTTTTAAAATATTCATTTTTATTGATTGGCTTTAAAT
>MDTG01435700.1_pt1 | contig 22938 bp, 20 predicted proteins | sample 811421 | NCBI WGS metagenome assembly MDTG01 (sample SAMN05326645, study PRJNA326480) | marine metagenome | isolation source: seawater | place: Pacific Ocean: South East | collected 2011
CGTCGATTCGCAGCCCCGGCGAAGTCGGTAGAATGGTCCCCTCATGTCCTACATCTGGCTTGACGGAAAACTGGTTCCCAAGGACGAGGCGATGGTCTCGGTCTTCGATCACGGGCTGCTCTACGGCGATGGATGCTTCGAGGGGATCCGCGCCTACGGCGGCAGGATCCTGAAGCTCAAGACGCATCTCGCCAGGATGTACGAATCGGCGGCCCTCATCCACCTCAAGCCCGCCTACGACCTCGAGGAGATCGAGGACGCGGTTCGGGCCACCGTCGATGCCAACGGGATCGAGGACGGCTACATCCGACTGGTCTTCACCCGGGGCGTCGGCACGCTCGGGCTGCACCCGTTTCGCTGCCCCGAACCCGGAACCTTCATCATCGCCGATCGGATCCAGCTCTATCCCGAGGAGCTCTACGAGGAGGGGATGAAGGTGGTCGTCGCGAAGCGCCCGCGCATCCCGATCGAGTGCCTCGACCCGCGGATCAAGAGCCTGAACTACCTCAACAACATCCTCGCGAAGGTGGAGGCGATCGAAGCCGGCGTCCTCGAGGCGATCATGCTCAACACCGACGGCCAGGTCGCGGAATGCACCGGCGACAACATCTTCGCCGTGAAGGACGGGAGGATCATCACGCCCGCGACCAGCACGGGGATCCTCCACGGGGTGACCCGCCGCTTCGTGATGCGTGAGATCGCCCCGGCCTGCGGATTCGAGGTCGAGGAGGAGGTCTTCGGAATCGAGACCCTGCTGGAGGCCGACGAGGTCTTCCTCACGGGCACCGCGGCGGAGGTGATCGGCGTCTCTCGAATCGACGATGCGGTGATCGGAACCGGTCGGATGGGCGAGATCACCCGCCGTCTGGTCGCGGAGTTCCGGCGACGGGTCTCCGAAGGATGTCCGGAAGACTGATCCGCTCCGGCGTCGCCGGTCCTTCCGGGTCCTGATGGGTGGAACACGAACGGAACGGCGCATTCCGCCGAGGGAGCGTCCTCATGCGATGCAGGCAGTGCGAATACCCGCTGTGGAACCTCCCCCCGGGAAGCTGCCCGGAGTGCGGCGGGGGCTTCCGGCCGGGCGACTTCGTCTTCAAGATCGGCGAGGTGCGCTTCTGCTGCCCGCACTGCGACCAGGCCTACTACGGGGACACCGCCGACGGTCTGCTCGATCCCGCGGACTTCGATTGCGTCGAATGCGGCACCCGGATCACCCAGGACGAATGCGTGATCCGTCCGCTCGTCGGCAAGGACGGGATCGAGAACGCGGTGGCACCGTGGTTCGACGCGTCCCGAGGAATCTTCAAGCGGACGCTCCTCACCGCGGGCTGGGCGATGGTGCGGCCCGGTGATCTCGCCCGGGGCATTCCCCCGAAGTCCGGCCCGCTCCCCGGGTTCCAGTTCCTGGCGATGATCAACCTCCTCCTGCTGTGCTTCGGGGTGCTTCCGATCTTCGTCGTGGTGGTGGCCGTCCCGATCTGGCAGGGGGCGCTCAACGCCGGTGGAGGACCTGGCCTCGCCCTCGCGGCGTTCTACATCGGGATGATGGGCGTGACGACGGTCACTTCGACCCTGCTGACCGTGGTGGCGATCGCGGCGGCCGGCCATCTGGTGCTCCGGCTCACCGGACCCGTGCAGGATGGAATCGGGCGAACCATGTCGCTCGCATGCTTCGGTTGCGGACCGGCGATCCTGGTCGCGATCCCCTGTCTCGGTCCGTACTGCGGCAGCCAGGTGAGCGGAATCTGGTCCCTCGTCGCCATCATCCTCCTCCTCTCCGCCGGACAGCGGGTCAGCGGTCTCCGGGCGTCCTTCGCGGTGCTGCTGATGCCCGTGCTGTTGTTGTTCGCGATCATCGTCCTGACGATCGTCTCCGGCATGTCCGCCACCACCGCGAGGATGACGATGCCGCCTCCGAGGCCGGCGGCGACCGCGATACCGACCGAGTCGATCGGATCGGTCGATGCACGGGAGCGGAACGTCGAACGGATCGTGCGGGAACTGCTGCCCGAACTCTCCGCATCGTCGGATCCAGCGGCGCTCCTCCGCATCGAACTGGCGGAAAGGCTCCGAGACCTCGACCCGCCGCTCCAGGATCCGTTCGACTTCCAGATCATCTCGGTCTCCCAGGGGGGATGCATCAACCTGAACGGCGGGGACCTCTGGCTCACGGTCGTGCCCGCGCCGTCCGGCGAAGCGTCCTCGAAGGCGGTGATCGGGATTCGCTCGGATCCGGCCGATCCGGACCGGATCGCGGTGATCGTGATCGACGGGAAGGATCGGATCCGTCTCCACGTCGAAGCGACCGACTTCCTCGAGACGCTGGTCTCGAAACTCGCGTTTCTCGGGCTGGGGGTGGAGTCTCCCGTCGATCCGATGCTGGTCGACCGATGGCTCGCCGGCGCTTCCGCGACGGAACGTCCGGATTCGACCGGAGGATCCTGAACGGACCCCGCACCGACTTCGCGATCAGTCGCCCTTGACCGTGAGATCGACGATCGCGGAGGCGTCGCCGCTGGTCGTTCCGAAGTGGGACCCGCATCCCGCACCCTCCTCCGCGTCCTCGGTCTGCCGGTGCAGCGACGTGGCGCGATACTTCGACCAGTCCTCGACCTCGAGGTCCGGTCCTCCCGGTGCGAAGTGCGGTCGGAGCACGCGATAGTCGTTGTCGCGCTGGGCGGGAACGAATCCGGCGTCCCGGATCAGTCGGCAGATCATCGGCTCGTTGAGGCAGTGCGCGGTGCCGGCGGAGGACACCACGTTCTCCTCCATCATCACCGACCCCATGTCGTTGGCGCCGAACCGGAGGCCGACCTGGCCGACGTGCGGGCCCATCGTGACCCAGCTCGATCCGATGGACCAGATGTTGTCGAGGTAGAGACGGCTCAGCGCCTGGGTGCGAAGGTAGGTGGTGGCACCCGCCAGCCGGATCCGGCGGCCGAACTCGCGGTGGAGCGACCGGTCGCCGGAGCCGTCGAGGAGCCCGACCACGTCGCCGGGGAACGGGGCATCCGGATCGTCTCCTTCGGTCTCGCCCCACCGCTTCACCCGGCCGAGCGGCGTGTTGTCGGGCTGGAACGGCCAGGAGATGAAGGCGTGATACCGGCCGCCACCATCGGACGCGAAGTCCCGGATGGCCGAATCCTGCCAGCGACGAACCAGTTCCATGTGATGGATGCGGTCGCCGATCCCCTCGATGTGACCGAACATCATGGTGGCCGAGGTGTTGAGACCGAACTCGTGGGCGACCCGCATCACGGTGAGCCACGCCTCCGCGGTGCACTTTCCGAGCCCGATCCGGCGGCGGACCGCGTCGGCGAAGATCTCGCCACCGCCGCCCGGGAGGGAATCGAGGCCCGCCTCGACCAGTGGCGCGAAGACGGTTCGAAGCTTGTCCGCGAGGGTGTCCCCGGGTGGATCGAAGAAGTTCACGAACTCGATGAACTCGGGGGGGCTGAAGGCATGGACGTGAAGGTCGGGGAACTCGGACTTGATCCGGCGAAGGAGCTCCACGTACCACTCCAGCGGCAGCTCCGGATTCATCCCGCCCTGCATCAGGATCTGCGTGCCGCCGATGGCCACGACCTCGCGGATCTTCTGGAGGAGCTGCTCGTACTCCAGCGTGTACGCGTCCTCGTCCTCCTGGGTGCGGCGGAAGGCGCAGAAGGTGCATTTCGCGGTGCACACGTTGGTGTAGTTGATGTTGCGGTCGATCACGTAGGTTCGAACGGAATCGCCGTGGATCTCCCGGCAGCGTCGATCCGCGAGTCGGCCGAGGTCGGCGATCGGCATGCGATGCCAGGCGGCCAGGGCCTGTTCCGGCGTCATCCGGGTCTCCCCGGCGACCAGCGCGTCCTGGAAGCCGGGATCGAGGGGATCCGCGCCGGGATCGACGTTCGGTCGCTGCGGGCGTTCTGGTTCCGGGGTGATCATCGAGTGATTCCAGGAGACGGATCGACGGGGGCTCGGGGTCGAACTCCCCGATGCTAGCCGGGAAAACCCGTCTCGGCGACGTCGGCGGGGGCTCTCGGACCTTCAGACCTCGATTCGCGCCCAGCCACCGTGGAGGAAGCGGATCAGGAAAAGCACGCCCCGCACCACGATTTCGCCCATCAGGCCCATCCAGATGCCGGCCAGTCCGAGTTCGAAGTGGATCCCCAGCAGCCAGCAGGCGGGAAGGCGGATGCCGTAGCTCGAGCAGGTGGTGATGAGCAGCGTCCAGCGGGTGTCGCCGACCCCGCGGAGTCCCTGCCGGAGGACCATGGTCAGGGCGAAGAAGGCCTGCGTGGTCCCGCAGATGAAGAGCAGGCGGGGGACCTCCTCGAGGTGGATCGGTTGATCGCTGATGATCGCCGTCAGGCCGCGTCCGAACATCATGAAGACCACGCCCATCGCGGACATCATCAGCACGCCGATGACCGTGCACGCGACGAGGGCCCGGCGCGCCATGCGGGGGTTGCCGGCGCCGAGGTACTGGCCCGCGAGCGCGCCGGCGGCGGTTCCCATCGCGAAGCCCGGCAGGAAGCTGAAGGCCTCCCACTGGACGGTGATGATGTGCGCACCGACGAGTCCCCCCGGTTCGACGACGTCGCCGAGCTCCGCGGCGCGGGTGGCGATGCGGCCGATGAAGCCGACGACGATGAGACTGACCGCCCACATGGCGATGCCTTCGAAGAACGTCGGGATCCCGACCTTGACCACCCGCAGCATGATCGAAGGTTCGGGCCGCATCCGGGGTGGTTCGAGCCGAAGGTCCTTCACGCCTCGGAAGAGGACCAGCAGCGTGACGAGCCCGCCGACCGCCCAGCTGGTCGCGGTGCCGGCCGCGATCCCGATCACGCCCCATTCGAGGGGATCGACGCCGCCGGGATTCGGGAGGACGACGTCCCCGAACTCGAGCGTGACGCCGGAGAGGAGCCACGAGGAGATCACGTTCACGACGTTCACCGCGGCGGCGATCAGGCTCGGCTTGAGGGTCTCGCCTGCGCCGAAGAGGCACATCGATCCCACCATCATCACGCCGCAGAGGGGCATCCCGAGCGACATGGTCCGCACGTAGTCGACGGCATGCCGACTGGCTTCCGGGGTGAGGTCGGTCAGCATCGCGAGCGGGGCCACGGCGAGCCACATCACGATCCCGACCAGGGTCGACCACGCGACGCCCAGCACGATCGTGGTCCCCAGCCCGCGGGCCGCGAGGTCACCGTCGCCCGAGCCCATCGCTCGCGCGATGAGGGCCTGGCCGCCCAGGCCCACCCCGCCCAGGGCGATCGAGACGAACCAGCCGACGAACGAGCCGATTCCGACGCCGTCCATCGCGGCCACGACGATCGCTTCGGGCAGCCCGCCCGCGAGCATCTTGTCCACGAGGCCCACCAGCGCGGTGAGCGTCTGTTGCAGGAGGACCGGGATCGCGAGGATCCCGATGGCGGACCACATCGACCTGCCCGCGAGACGCCCCGATCGGATGACCCCGTCCTCGATGCCGTCCGCCTCCTCCTCCTGCATCGTGAGGATCGGGTTCACCGGATCGTCGGGCGAAAGGCCGGCGTCTCCGACCACGCGAGGCCGGGGCCCCTCGTCGCCGACCGGATGCTCGTGGTGGGATTCGCGTTCGGTCAAGGACCTTCGCCGACGTTCTCGTAGGTCCGGATCGCGGCGTCGTTCGAGGCCTGTCCGTAGGTCTCCTCGCCGCCCTCGTCGAGTCCGCGGGGCACGCCGGGCTTCTCGAACTCGACCGGCGCCCAGAACGCGAGTCGCTCGAGGAAGGTGACCCGGCGTTCGAAGGTTGGGTACAGGAAGATCTCGACGTCGGCGAAGGCCGACTTCGTGGAGTCGTACCAGGAGAGCCATGCGGGGGCGTCGACCCCGAAGTCTCGACCGGTCAGGATCCGGAGGCTGTCGGCCGCCGCGAGATTGAGCGCGAGACTTCGATCCTCGAGGGCGAGGGCCAGCGCCTGGAAGGCTGAATCGGTCGGGTACTGCCCGAGGGCGATCGCCAGTTCGATCCGGATCGACTCGTCCTCGTCCTCGTCGATGAGGCGACGCCAGATCCGGTCCTCGACGGCGGGAGCGTGGAGCCGCTGCAGCGCGATCGCGGCCTCCAGCCGGACCTGCCGGTAGTCGTTGGCGAGCTGATCCGCGATCGGGCCCGCGTCATCGGGCGATCCCCATCGGCCGAGGGCGCGGATGCCGGAGGATCGGACCAGCGGATCGGGACTCTCGGTCGCGAGGACGCGATAGAGGTCCACATAGGTCCGATCGCCGCCGAACGGCGCGTTGGACAGCAGGATCACGCCCTTCCGCTGGAGTCCGGGGTCGTTGAAATCCGAGGCCCACACCGCCGCCTGGAAGGGGCTCGGCGGCGAGAACTTCTCGGTGAAGTCGTTGAGGTCCTCGTTCAACGCGTCGCAGCCGAGGACACCGGTCGCCAGCCAGATGGCGGCGAGCAGCGGGAAGGGTCGTTGCACGACCTTCGACCGGGATTCGATTCGGCGTCGGGGGAGCACCGGCGGAGTATACGTCCGTTCGCGATTCGCACGAGGCTCAGGAGCCGTCCTGAACGCGATCCGCCCGGCTTCGGAGCCCGGCGAGGAGCTCCGACGCCTCTTCCGCCATCCGGGTGTTCGGATACTCCTCGACGAGACGTTCGCCGAGTTCGACCGCGGTGCTCCAATCGCGTGCGTTGATCGCGTCCCGGAACCGGACGCCGCACCGCTCCCGATGGGCCGCGACGATGGGCTGTGCGACGTCGAGCACCCGGGTGCTCTCGCGTCCGACGAGATGCCGGTCGAGATCGCGGAGCAGCGCCATCGCATCGTCGATCCGGCCGGTCGCGTGGGCGTCCCGCATCCGCGTCTCGACCTCGGCGGCGTGGCGGAGCCGTGCTGCGAGGATCTGCTCCGGAAGGCTCGCGATCGCGGGGGCCTCCGGAAACAGCCGCTCGAGCCGATGCTGGACGGTGGCGGCGGCGTCCCAGTCCCCGGCCGCGAGGAGTCGGGCGATGTGCCGGGTCCCCTCGCCGATCCGCCGATCGACGTCCTCGCGCCGACTGGCGTCGATGCGGCTCCGCAGGGCCTCGGCCTCCTCGCGCCGCCCGAACTGGTTCCCGAGTTCGTCGACCATCCGCAACGCGGCGTCGAACTCGCCCGCGGCGATGTCCTGTTCCACCAGCATTCGAAGAAGTTCGAGTTCCCGGTCGCGGTAGACCAGGCGCTTGGCCTGGTCGGAAAGCATCGAATGCTCCTCGATCCGTTCGAGGATCGGGGTGTTGGCCTCATCCGTCGTGGCGGCCCGGCCTGCGAGGAGCGTCGCGATTCCGATCGCGAGCAACGAGACGATCCCGCCCGCGACGCAACCCGCGAGCACGGGTGCGGACCACGGCGCATCGGGGCGGCGGAACGCGATCGACCCCAGCAGGGTCGCGACGAAGATCGCCAGGGCGAACCACGGGAGACCGGGACGCATCGTCGTGTGGAGTGGCGGGGTCACGAGCCCGGCACCACGCCGCCGCCGTTCCGGGTCCGCGGGACGAGGCAGATGAACTCGACCGGCTCGGAACCGGTGTTGCGGAACTGGTGGGTCTGATCCGCTTCGACGTACATCACGTCTCCGGGTCGGAACGACACGGTCTCGCCGCCGTGGTCGGCCTCGCCGTCGCCCGCGAGCACGATCACCTGGTGCTCGTAGTCGTGGGCGTGCTTCGGCGTGTGCCCGCCCGGTTGCACGACGAAGTGACGCATCGAGAAGTGGGGCACGTCCTCCGCGGCACCGAGCAGGACGCGCATCGCGACGTCCCGGACGCCGTCGAGATCGACCGGGGTGGTCTCGGAGGAATCGATTCTGGTGCGGATCATGCCGGCGAGCTCCGGTGCGGGGGTCGGGGGGCGATTCGGATCGCCACTTACCGTACTGTAGTGCCCATGACCGAACAGACTCCGACGGATCCGATCCTTTCGATCCTCCCGCTGGGGGACTACCAGACCAACGGGTTCGTGGTCGCCGACGACGACGATCCCGGACGATGCTGGATCGTCGACTGCGGACAGCGTCCGACCTCGCTGCTGGAGGCGGTGGAGGCTTCGGGCCGCCGTCCAGCGGGAATCGTGCTCACGCACTGTCACCATGATCACATCGCCGGCATCGACGAGGCGCTGACCCGATTCGGCCCGATGCCGATCCGCTGCCACGCCGCGGAAGCGGACTGGAACGGCGAACCCATGCTCAACCTCTCGGCGTTCCTCGGCGCTCCGGCCACCGCGACGCCGCCCGACGAGATCTTCGCGGAGGGTGACCCGTGCCCGCTCGGGCCTGCATGGCGGATCCTCCATCTCCCCGGGCACAGTCCCGGCTCTTGCGGATTCCTGCATGAACCGACGCGGACCCTGATCGCGGGGGACACGCTGTTCGCGGGTTCGATCGGTCGGATCGACTTTCCGACCTCGGACCCCGAGGCGATGCGAAGATCCCTGGTCCGCATCCTCGAGCTCGACGACGACACCCGCGTCCTTCCCGGGCATGGCGGCGAGACCACGGTGGGACGCGAGCGGTCCGGCAATCCATTCCTCGACGGCGGTCAACCTCGTTTCTGAACGATTCGAGGGTCCCGCCCACGCCGCAGACCCGGTTTTCGAAGGAAGTTCCCGGGTCGCGGATTGGATTTCCGCTTCGAGCGGCTAGTTTGGTGGTGCCGCTCCCCTCCACCAGCCCTTCGCATCGGAGTCCAAGACATGAAGTCAGCCTCGCTCGTCACCGTGGTCCTGCCGTCGCTCCTCCTCGGATCGGCGGCGGTGGGCCAGAGTTCCGCCGAATTCATCGTCGTCGAGGGTTCGACCGCGGACCTCACCCTGACGCTCACCATCGAGACGTCGATCGGCACCAGCTCGGACGTCGACTCGACCACCCAGCAGGTCACCGGATTCGTGCGAGCCAACTTCGATCCGTCGATTCCGCCGTTCCTGGCGATGGAGGTCCCGGAGCTGGTGTTCGATCTCGGCGAGGGCACGGTGAGTTACGACCTCTTCTGCCTCCCGATCTTCGGATGCCAGACGCTCGACATCACGGTCTCCGACTTCATCATCCAGCTCGACGCGGGTGGGGTCGCCGGGGTCTTCGACGGCGACACGGTGTTCTTCCCCGATTCGCCCTTCGTCTCCTCCTTCAACTACAGCGTCTCGGGCGACCTCGTGAACATCGAGGGCTCCAACGTGGTTCCCGACTTCTACAGCTTCGGAACCGACGTCCTTCCCCTCAAGGGGGACGAGGTCCTGATGGACAACCTGATCCTGCAGCCCTTCTCCTTCGGTCTCGATCCGAAGGATCTCCCGATCGGCGTCAACAACGTCACGATCCTCGCGGAGGTCAATCTCTCGAACACCAGCCTGATCGGGACGCTCGAGACCAGCGAGACGGAGGGGGACTTCAACGGCGACGGCTGCGTCGACGGCGGGGACCTCGGGTTCCTGCTCGCCGCGTGGGGTGATTGCGACGGCTGTCCGGAGGACCTGAACGGCGACGGTGTGACCGACGGTGCCGATCTCGGGATCTTCCTGTCCCTCTGGGGCTGCTGAACCGCTGGAACCGGAACGGGCTCCCGGTCCCGCCGGGGCGGGGATCCGTGGTCGCGGGAGATGCGTCGTCGTGATCGGCGACGAGGCGGTCCGGGGTGCTAGCATCAACGCGATGTCGAACTCGAACCCCATCGTCCTTCGCCTGGGTCACAGCCCGGATCCCGACGACGCCTTCATGTGGTGGCCGCTCTTCGGAATCGACGGCGAGCCGCCGGCGATCGCCTCGTCGAGATTCCGTTTCGAACAGGTCGAGATCGACATCGAGGCGGCGAACCGACGCGCCGAGGCCGACACCGACCTGTTGGAGATCACGGCCCTGAGCTGCGGCCAGTTCCCGCGCGTCGCGGACCGGTACGCGATCACGGCCTGCGGGTCGTCCATGGGCGAGGGTTACGGACCGAAACTGGTGGCGGCCACCGACCTGTCCTGGGACCGGTTCGCCGCGGCTCGGCCGCGGATCGCGACTCCCGGTCGCCGCACCACCGCGGCGCTGACCCTCGGACTGAGAATGCGGGGCATCGATCACGAACAGGTCGAGGTCCCGTTCGAGGAGGTCGGCGACCGCGTGCTCGCCGGCGAGGTCGACGCGGGCGTCGTCATCCACGAGGGGCAGCTGACCTTCGCCGACGACGGTCTGCATCTCCTCGAGGACCTCGGCGACTGGTGGGGCCGACGGACCGGCGGCCCGCTCCCGCTCGGCCTGAACGTCGTTCGCCGCGATCTCGAGACCGCGTACGGCGTCGGCACGCTGGAGGAGATCGCCGGCCTGCTCGAACGGAGCATCGCCCACGCCCTCGAGCACCGGACCCGCTCGGTCGAGTACGCGATGGGATTCGGTCGCGGGATCGATCATGCCACCGCGGATCGTTTCATCGAGCTCTACGTGAACCGGCTGACGGTGGATGCGGGCGTTCGCGGGCTCCAGGCGGTGCGCCGGCTGTTCGAGGAAGCGACCGAGGCGGGGCTGGTGCCGCCCGTCGATTCGATCGAGTTCGTCAGAGGCGACGCGACGGCGACCGGCGGCTGACTCGGTATACTTCCGCGGTCCGGTCGCTCGCGTCCGGCCCCGCGACCCCTCGCTTCGAACCGTCTCGCCTCGAACGGAACGCCCATGTCCCTCCCGATGCCCGAGACCGAGCGTGGCTATGTTCCGCCCTCCGTCCGACAGTTCAGCGTCTTCCTCGACAACCGGGTCGGCAAGATGCTGGAACTCCTCGAGATGCTCGAGGCGGCGCCGGACGTCCACGTCAGGGCGACATGCGTGCTCGATTCAAGCGACCACGCCGTGGTCCGACTCGTCTGCGACAACGCCGACGGCGCCCGGTTCGCCCTGCGACAGAACGACTTCACGTTCTCCGAACTGGACATCCTGGTGTTCGAGCTGGTGGCCGACGGTTCGCTCCGGGAGGCCCTTCGCTTCCTGCTTGCGGCCGAAGTGAACATCGCCTTCACCTACCCCATCAACCGGACCGGCGACGGGCCGCCGGCGATGGCGATCGCGGTCGACGATCACACCTTCGCGGGGCAGATCCTGCTCCGAAAGGGTTTCAGCCTGCTGGGCGAAGCCGATCTCACCTGAGTCAGCCGCCCTCCGCGACCGACCGCACCGGACCGGCCCGCTCGCTCCGGCTCCACCGCGGCGACTTCGGCACGTCATGACCGGTCGCTCGTCCTCGAACGGGATCATCCCGCGACGTCGACGCCCCGGGGTCCCGGAGAGGGAATTCGATCCGCCCCCGGGAACGACGTGCACGTCGCCGGGTCGCGATGATCGCACCCGCGGTCCGCTGGCGGCCCCGATCTACGGAAGGTCGATCTTGGTTCCGGCGGGCGGGACGGTGGACGGAAGCATCGTGGTCGCCTTGTACTCGCGGTCGGGGCGGGAGATGGTGGTGACGGCGGTGAGTTCGTCGTCCCGGCGGATGCGTTGCAGGACCTCCATGCCGTCGATCACGCGGCCGAAGACCGTGTATTCCTTGTTCAGCGACTCGCGCGGCTCGAGCACCACGTAGAACTGCGAACTCGCGGTGTTCGGGATGGAGGCGCCCGGCAGATTCGGGTTCGGTGCCTTGGCCATCGCCACCGCGCCGGCGAAGTGCAGACGCTTGTCGTCCCGATTCGCCTCATCGGGGATCTGGGCGCCTCGACCGCCGGTTCCGGGTTGGCCCGCCGTCCCGGGACGGGAGTTCGGATCCCCGCCCTGGACCACGAAGTTCGGTTCGACCCGATGGAAGCGCGTCCCGCCGTAGAAGCCCTGTTCGGCGAGTTCGATGAAATTCGCGACGGTGTTCGGGGCCTGTTCCTCGAACAGCATGATCGTGACCGGGCCGCGACTGGTGATCAGCTGCATCACGGGGGCGGTTCCAGCCGCGTCCTCGACCGCTCGGGCGGCCGCCTCGTCCTCCCAGGACGCGAGCCATCGCTCGCTCTCGCTGCGGTACCGAGTCGCCTGCGCCCGGAGGCCCGGCTTCGCGAGTCCCTCCTCGGGGATCGCGTCGATCGCGTCGATCGCCGCCTGGAAGTCGTTCCGCGACATCATGGATCGCGCGTTGATGATCGCGATCTCCGGGGTCTCGGCGAGATCGTAGGGCCGGCTTCTGGCCATGCTGCCGGCCTCGTCATACTTGTTCTCGGCGAGTTTCATCTTCGCCCAGGCGACCCAGACGGCATCCGAATCGGTGAGCTGCGCGAGCAGTTCGTAGTCGCGCTCGACCCGCTCGGTGCGTCCGAGCCACGTGGACACGCTGATGTCCATCGCGAGGGCCCGCCGGTCGTCGGGATTTTCCGCGATGAATCCGTCGAGTCGTTCGAGGAGTCCCTCGAGGGCGGTGCGCTCGGACGGTCCGATCCGCCGCTTGGACGACATGTACTCTCGAAGCTGGGTGTAATCCGACCTCAACCCGTCCCAGTCCTCCGCACCGGCCGGAAGGGCCGGGAGAACGGTGGAGAGCAGGGCGGCGAGCACGATCGGTCGAATCTTCATGCGGAGTTCCCGAAGGGGGGGAGGGGTGTTCAGGCCAGCACTGTACAGGCAGTGCGCGGGGTCTCCCAGACCTTCACGCCGTGAAGCCCGCAGCCGGGTGCGAGGGCGGCCACCGGATCCCGGAGCAGGTCGACGCAGCGGGCCGCGATGTTCTCCACGCTCGGAACCCGGCTCTTGAAGTCGTCGAGATCGAGGTTGAGGTGCTTGTGGTCGAACCGGTCGATCACCACCGCGTCCACCACCTGGTCGAGGGCGAGGATCGAGACCGGCGCATCCCCGTCGGTCCGGACCTGGACCTCGACCTCGTAGTTGTGGCCGTGCCCGTGGGGATTGCTGCACTTGCCGAACATCGCGGCGTTCGCCTCGTCATCGAGTTCGGCGAGGTGCAGCCGATGCGAGGCCGAGAATTCGTAGCGTCGTTGAACGAGAACCATGGACATGTCTCCTGAATCTACCCGCCAGCGGGTGTCGCGTTCCATCCCGACCTCGATCGCGTCGAAGGTCGGTCCGTCGCCGCCGCTGGCCTGGTCGAGGATGGTGCGAGCGACCTCGATCGCGGACAGATCGCGTCGTTGATGCGTCTCGAGCAGCACCGGAAGGGCCCGTTCGCGGACCGCGGCATCGAGCTTGTCGATGCCCACGAGGTATCCGGTGCGTGGATCGGGTGTCCCCCGGACCTCGACGGTGGCCTCCCAGGACGAGCCCGCCACGAGGTCCATCGACGGCCAGCCCGCATGGGTGTTGCCCCGCGGCGACGCGATCGCGACCTCCGGGGAGATCGTTCGGGTCAGGGAGAAGCGGATGGTTCGGTTGAGTGTGACCACGGCGGCGGTTGCTTCCGAGGCTCGCGTTCGGTCCCGCGGGCCGCCCGCGACGGACGTCGCGGGGAATCCGGATCGGGGTTGGTCCGAGACGCGGCTGATTGTGAAGATGGGTAGTTTCGGGAGGCGCCTGACCGACGCCGCATGGGCTGGAAGGCGGAAAATTCCGGTTTACGGGAGGCGATGCGTTGCCAACGGACCGATGCATGCTAGCATTTCGATGTCGCTCGTCCGAGTCGTTTGGATTCGACCGCGACCCAATTTCGCCCCCGGAAGGGCTCGGTTCGAGGCTTGCCTCAGCCGGGCCTTTTTTTCTCGGCCGATCGCCGCATCGGCACCGATGGACGGACTGGTCGGGTCACTGGACGGGGTGATGCCTCGTCGATCCCTCGAGTCGCTGGAGCCGCTCTCCCTTGAAATCCTCGAACGTCCGCATCTCCAGGATCCGTGCAGGATCCCGCTCGAAGACCGACGGCGGCACCGGGGGCGCGGGTTCGATCGACGCCGCGGGTCCGCCGCGGGTCCTCATGGTCATGATCCTCGGCATCCTGCATTCGCTCGTCGCCTGTGGCGAGCCGCATCGGAGTTCCCTCCCGACGATGGCCGACGCCGGTGGACACGCGGCCCCCGCGGCCGGTTCGTCGCCGACGGGTCCGACGACGGTCGAGGGCGTTCATCATGAGATGCCGGCCCCGATCTCCGACGCGACGATGCCCGACGCGTCGTCGCCCGAGGCGACGTCGGACCCCAGGATCATCGATCTCGACGGTGGAGTCCGGGCCTGGGTCGATGCCGGACGGGTCGAGTTCCCGGGCGAGATCACCCTCGAGACCGGTTGGCTGGAAGTCGCGGTGTGTCGTCGATCCACCCGGGAGCACGAATCGATCGTCGTGACCGATGCGGTTCCATCCGTGGTTCACGCCGCACTGCTCCTCGCCGGCCTCGAACCGGGCGCGCCGGCGGCATGGGACGAGGCGACGAGCTCGCCGATCCCCCCGCGCGGTCCGCGAGTCGAGATCGAGGTCCGATTCGGACCCTCGGGGCCGGACGGACCGGAGGCGAGCGAGGTGGCACTCGGATCGATGATCGAGGACGCCCGTGAGCGGGCGCTCCCGAGCTGGGTCTTCGCCGGTTCGCTGCTGCGCCCGAATCCGCCGTCGATGGGCGCGGGCGAATACTTCCTCGCCGACTACGCGGGGACCTTCGTCGGGCTCACGACCTTCGGTGACGAGGTGATCGCGGCCGAGGAGGTCCGATCGCCGGAGACCGGCGTCGACCCGCCGGTCTGGAGGATCCGAGAGGGGGCGGTGCCGCCGGAGGGCACTCCGGTCATCGTGGTGGTTCGGCGGGTTTCGGCGGCGGAATGACCGCGGTGTCGAGCCGTTGCGCCGCGCAGAGCGCGATCGCGAGCGCGTCGGCCACGTCCGGTGGCTCCGGCTTGGAGGCCAGTCCGCATCGAGTCACGACCGCCGCCTGCATCCGGGCCTTGTCCGCCTTCCCGTCACCGGTCAACGCCTTCTTGACCTGCGCGGGTGCATGCTCCACCAACTCGATGCCCTGCTGCGCCGCCGCGAGCAGGATCACGCCGCGGGCGTGGCCCATGCGGACGCCGGTCGCCGCGCGTTCGGGATGGGAGAACACGGACTCCACCGAGACGAGACCGGGCCGCAGCTCGAGCATGACCTCCGTGAGATCGGCATGGAGCCGATGCAGTCGACCCGGCAGGTCGCCGTCCGCGGCGACGCGAATCACGCCCGCTTCGATCACCGTGACCCGCGAGCCCTCGGCGAGCACGAGTCCGTAGCCGGTGATTCGAAGGCCGGGATCGATGCCGAGGATTCGCACGGTCGCTCCGTTTCGAGGGTTTCCTCACGCCGGGACGGTCCTGATGGACATCGGCTCGAAGGGACGCCCGGCTGGACCGCTCCCGGGCGTCAGGAATCGGCGACGGCGAGATCGGTCGAGACGCGGCCGTCCTCCAGCGTGACGACCCGCTGGCAGTGATCGGCGATCCTCGAATCGTGGGTGACCATGATGATGGTCATGCCCTCGGCATGAAGCTGTCCGAAGATGTCGAGGATCGCATCGCCGGTCTTGGAATCGAGGTTCCCGGTGGGCTCGTCGGCCATGATGATCGCCGGGTTCGTGACCAGCGAGCGGGCGATGGCGACCCGCTGCTGCTGGCCGCCCGAAAGTTCGTTCGGTCGGTGCCCGAGCCGGTCGTCGAGTCCCACCAGGCCCAGGCGCTGGATCGCCCTCGCACGACGTTCCGCCCGCGGAACGCCCTGGTAGAACAACGGGACCTCCACGTTCTCCACGATCGTGAGCTCGCTCACGAGATTGAACGCCTGGAACACGAAGCCGATCCGGCGACCGCGGACCCGGCTGAGCGCGGTGTCGTCGAGTTCCGAGACGTCGATGCCGTCGAGCAGGTACCGACCGGACGACGGGCGATCGAGGCAGCCCAGCAGGTTCATGAGCGTGCTCTTGCCGCTGCCGCTCGCGCCCATGATCGCGCAGTACTCCCCCGACGGGATCACCAGGTCGATCCCCCGGAGCGCCTCGACGAGAATCGTGCCGTCGGGCTTGTAGTAGTGCTTGGTGAGCCCTTCGAGGACCGCGGTCGGTGCGGACCCGGGATCGAGGTCCGGGGGGGGCGTTCGGGGGCTGGTGCTCGGATTCGTCACGGTCCGATGGTAGCAGGGTCGTCGAGTTCCCCCATGCGGGGAGGGAGATCCGGTCGATAGACTTGGAGCCTCGCCCGGACCAAGCCGAGTCCCGGAGTCCACGCATCGTGCCCCAGTCCGATCCACTCTCGAACCAGCATGCGCCGGCGACCCCCGGAGCGGTGCAGTTCACGAGACGGATCTTCGCGGACCAGCTGACCCCGGTCCTCGCGTACCGCCGCCTCGTGGCGCCGGACGATCGCGACGCGCCGAGCTTTCTCTTCGAATCGGTCGAACAGGGGGGCGGCGTCGGCCGGTACTCGCTCATCGGCGTCCGGCCGATTCTCGAGGTCGTCGCGCGGGGCGCGGCCCTGGAGATCATCCGCCACGGGACCGACGGCACGGAAGTCGAGGATCGAGCCGGAATGGATCCCTTCGAACTTCTGCGGACGCTCTCGGCGGCCGCCGGCCCGGTGACGCACGCGGGGGACAGACCACCGGAAGACGCCTTCCACGCCGGCTTCGTGGGGTTCGCAGGCTACGATTCCGCGCGCTGGGCCGAGCCCGGGAAACTCGACTTCGCATCGGCTCCGCCGGACGACCGGGATCTTCCGGACCTGCACATGGGGCTCTACGGCCGGGTGCTCGTCTTCGATCACGTCGCGAAGACCGTCTTCGTGGTCGCCACCGAACCGATCGCGGGACACGTGGATGAGACGTCCGCGCAGTCGGCGGCGGAGGCGGCGGTGGACGCCCTCGTCCTGGCGGTGCTGGACGATGCGGTTCGACTGGAACCGGGACGGATCGAACTCGACCTGGATCGTCCCCCCGAGGCGCCCGCCGATTCGAGCATGTCCCGTGCGGATTTCGAGCGGGCGGTGGACCGGGCCCGGGACTACATCCGGGCGGGAGACGCCTTCCAGGTGGTCCTGAGCCAGCGGTTCCAGCGTTCGACGGAGGCGGATCCCTTCGACCTCTATCGCGCGCTCCGCATCGTGAACCCCTCTCCCTACCAGATCTATCTCCAGGCCCGGGGCTGCATTCTCGTCGCCGCGAGTCCGGAGATCCTCTGCCGGGTTCGCGACGGCCGAGTGGTGAACCGGCCGCTCGCCGGCACCCGTCGTCGCGGCCGCGACGAGGCGGAGGATCGTGCGCTCGAGGCGGAACTCCTCGCGGACGAGAAGGAACGGGCGGAGCACGTGATGCTGGTCGATCTCGGACGAAACGACCTCGGGAAGGTCTGCGAGCCCGGTTCGATCGAACTCGAACGGGTGATGCAGGTCGAGCGATACAGCCACGTCATGCACATCGGATCCGTGGTGACCGGGCGGCTTCGCGCCGGAGTGGATGCGCTCGACGCGCTTCGCGCCACCCTCCCGGTCGGCACCGTGAGCGGAGCCCCGAAGGTCCGTGCCATGCAGATCATCGACGAGCTGGAACCGGTTCGACGCGGTCCCTACGCGGGCGGGATCGGTGCGATCGATCTCGACGGCAATCTCGACGTCGCGATCGCGCTTCGAACCATGGTCGTCCCGACCACGGGCGACGCCGGGTCCTGGACGGTCCACCTCCAGGCCGGCGCCGGCGTGGTGCTCGATTCGTCGCCCGCCGAGGAGTGGCGGGAGACGGTGATGAAGGCCGCCGCCCTCGGGCGTGCGATCGATCTCGCCGAGGACGCCTTCGGCGGAGCGTGAATCAAGGTCGCTCGAGATCCCCGCGCACCGGCGGTCGTTCGGGTTCGAGGGGCAGTGGATCGAAGTCGGGATCAGGCTTCGCCACGACCGCGTCCGCGGTCGATTCCCGCCCGACCAGCTCGGCGTGCGCATCGATCAGGTCGACGATCAGCACCTCTTCGACCCGCCCGACTCCGTCGCGGGCCGCGAAGACGGCGAGCAGCGAGGCCATGAGCCCGACCACGAGGCCGAGCACCGTGACGACGGCGACGACGTCGGGATTCGGCCGCGCGATCCGCACCGTGAAGACGGCGATCGCGGACAGTCCGGCGAGGCATCCCGCGACGAAGCCGAGCCGAGCCAGCAAGGTCGGCAGTTCCAGTCGCCAAGCGTCGAAGATGCGCCCCAGTCGGAAGTTCGTGGTGGTGATCGAGACGACCGAGGACAGGGTGTAGGACATCAGGCAGGGAAGGCGGGCCCCGTCGGGAAGCACCCCCATGATCGCGGCGAAGAAGGCCATGGCGGCGAGGGCCTCGAGACAGGCGAGCCGGAGGAGGAGCCGGCCGAAGCCGGGGGGTTCGATCGAACGGAGCGGGCTCGCGGTCCAGCGACTGGTGAGGGCCACGATGCGGGCGAGCGGGCCGAAGACGGACAAGACGCCGATCGTCGATCCGAAGCAGCCGAACAGGACGAAGCCGGACATCGGGACGAGCGAGAGGTACTGCGACACCGCGACGAAGTGAAGCCCGGAATCCCGGTGGTCCGGGCGGCCGCGGTCGACGGCGGCGGTCGCGGGCGGTTCGGGGACGACGGTCCCGCACTCCGGACATCGTTCGCCCACCGCGATGCCGCGGAGGTCGTACTGGCAGGATCGGCACCGCGTCCGGACCTCGTACGGGGTCGATGCCCGGCTCCATCCGCGCTCGGTCAAAGTGAGATGCTCCTCGACGTGAATCCGGCCGGGTGTCTGATAAGAATCCCAAGTCGCCGGACCGTGCGAACTTTCCGGCGTGGGTAGGGTATGAAATGCGAGTCTCGCGCTCCGGGCTGGACCGGGGTCGATTCCGACTCGATGAACACCCCGGGGATGATCTCGGCCCCGTACGCCCGACGAAGTGGATCCAGACCAGCATTCGAGGATTTCAAGCATGTCCGATCGACGCCTCGCCTCCTTCCGACTCCTGACCGCCGGCCTCCTCTGGTCGGTCGTGGGAGCCTCGGCCGCCCCGGGGCAGGACCCGCCGGCCGTTCCCGAGACCGTCGAAGCCTGGCGGGCGAGTCTCTGGAAGGCCGCGATCGACGGGAACGACGCCGTGGTGGAATCCCACCTCGCCGCGCTGCCCGCGGATGCCGACGAGGTCGGGAGGCAGGAACTCCTCGAGGCCCTGGAGGCCCGTGACGGACACGACGCGAAATCGGACGACGACCGCGACACCGGTCGACGGGAGGCGATGGAGGAGCTCCAGGCCAAGCTCGCCGAGGACGACGTCACCGGCGCGCTCACCGCGGCGGTCCGACTCCAGACGCTGTCGGACGACTGGAACGCGGTGCTCGACGCGGTCGAGATCAAGGCGCTCGTGGAGGAGGCGGAGGCCGTCGAATCGCGGGCGCGGGCCGATCGCGACTGGCTGCAGGTGCAGGAGATCCTGTTCCGGCTCCGGACGCTGCACGAGGACACCGATCGCAAGGACGAGCACGCCGACTACGAGGCGCGCCTCGAGGAGGTCAATCGCCGGATCGGCCTGCTCGCCCGGTACGCGCCGCGGGCGTTGTTCGACCTTCGGGCGATGAACATGGCCAGGCTCGAACCCGAGACCGAGTTCCCCGAGTTCAACGAGGCGTTCGCGGAGGACTGGAAGGAGGCGTTGAACGGCATCTCGGAGCGGATGGTCCGGGCCTCGCTTCGCACCGCGGCCAGCGAACACGTCTCCAACTGCGGATGGAAACCCCTCCTCGACGGCGGACTGGAGGCGGTCGAGATCTTCTCCACGACCGACCAGCTCGTCGAGAACTTCCCCGGACTCGCCGACCGGGAACAGGTCGACGCCTGGCGGGCGACGGTCGATTCGGCACGGGCGACGCTCGGGGAATCACCGGCCGCCGAGGTGTCCCGCCAGGACTATCACCGGATCATGCGGACGCTGCTCGAGGGGAATCGGGAATCGATCCGGGTTCCGGACGAGGTCATCCTTCGTGAGTTCGCCGAGGGGGCGACCTACCGGCTCGAGGACGCCTACGCCGATCAATACACGCAGGTCATCTGGCCCGAGCAGCTTCGTCGGTTCCAGCAGCAGGTGCAGGGCGACTTCGTGGGCGTCGGGGTGATGATCCGTCACGACGACAAGCGGGAGATCATGATCGTCAATCCGCTCGAGGGCTCGCCGGCCTCGCGAGGCGGGGTGCTGGAGAACGATCGGATCATCGCGGTCGATGGCATTCCGACGACCGGCTGGAGCCTCACCCGCGCCGTCGACGAGATCACCGGGCCCGAGGGCGAGGAGGTCCTGCTTTCGCTTCGCCGCGAGGGTGAGGAGGAGCCCCTCGAGGTTCCGCTGGTCCGGAACCGGATCAAGATCCGGTCGGTGAACGGCTGGTTCAAGAAGTCCCTGGACCAGGAGGGCACGCCGACCTGGGACTGGTTCATCGACCCCGACGACGGCATCGGCTACGTCCGGCTGACCTCGTTCAACGACGAGAGCTTCAACGACTTCCTGGTCGCGGTCGACGAGATGCGAGCCACCCGGGAGCTCCGCGGACTCATCCTGGACCTCCGGTTCAACCCCGGTGGCCTGCTGGACAGCGCGATCCGCTTCTCGAACCTCTTCGTCGACGGCGGCGAGATCGTCTCCTGCGAGGATCGGGACGGCATCACGGTGTGGAGCCGACCCGCGACCCCGCAGATGGCGTTTCTCAAGGGACTGCCGCTCGTGGTGCTCGTGAACCAGGGATCGGCGAGCGCCAGCGAGATCGTCTCCGGATGCCTCGACGTGCACGAGGCGGCGGTGGTGATCGGCGAAAGGACCTTCGGGAAGGGAAGCGTGCAGTCGCTCCACGACGTCTCCGACCGGACCGGGACCGCCGCGTTGAAGCTCACCACGCAGTACTACGCCCTGCCGCCGGTCCCGGGGGAGGAGCGAGGCCGCCTGGTTCACAAGACCCAGGGCGACGACGACTGGGGCGTGAACCCGGATCTCACGGTGTCCATGACCCCGGAGCAGAACCAGCAGGCCTACGAACTCCGTCGATCGGCCGACCTGATCGCCGACTGGGACGTGGATCGCGATCCGGCCGACCGTCCGGATCCCCGGGCCCTGATCGAGGATGGGATCGACGCCCAGCTCGAGACGGCGCTTCTCCTGCTGCGAGCGAGACTTCTGGAGGTCGAGGAGGATGATCGGGTGGCGTCGAACTGACGTCCATCGCATCGCGAAGGACCTCCCGGAGGGCCGACCCGCCGGATGTCGGGTCGATCCAACCCGCATCCCGGACACCGCCGCCCGGGTTCGATCACCCTGAAAGCGGGGTGTTTCGAGGTTGCCGCGGCCCGGTGTGCCCGCCATAATCAGGGATTCGCGAGACTCTCGGGGTTTCGCCACCGTCCCCGCCTCCGCCCGGAGAATCAGGATGTCCTCCGTGACCGACCCCGCTCGTACCGCCTCCGGCGGCCGACGGCCGCTGGCCGAACGCACCTCCGCCACGCCCGAGCAGCTCCATGAGTGGCTCCGCCAGATGCTGCTGATCCGCGAGTTCGAAGTGCGGACCATGCAGGCGTATCAGGACAAGAAGATCGGCGGCTTCTGCCACATCTACATCGGCCAGGAGGCCGTGGCGGTCGGTTGCACCGCGGCCATCCGCCCGGCCGACCCGATGGTGACGGCCTACCGCGATCACGGACATGCGCTCGCCCGCGGCATGCATCCCAAGTACTGCATGGCCGAGATGTTCGGACGGATCGGGGGATGCGCGAAGGGGAAGGGCGGCTCGATGCACATGTTCGACAAGCCGAACAACCTCTTCGGTGGACATGGCATCGTCGGGGCCCAGACGCCTCTCGGGGCCGGTCTCGCCTTCGCGACCAAGTACCGCGACGAGGTCATCGAGGGTGGCACCAGCGATCACGTGACGCTCTGCTTCCTGGGCGACGGCGCACTCAACCAGGGCGCATTCTACGAGGCGATGAATCTCGCGAGCCTCTTCGACATCCCGGTCATCTTCATCGTCGAGAACAACGGGTATTCGATGGGGACCTCCATCGACCGCGGCACCTCGATGGCGAACCGCATCATCGCGAAGGGCGAGGGGTGCGGAATCCGGGGTTACGAGATCGAGGGGATGGACGTGATCGACGTCTACGAGGCGATGAAGGACGTGGCGGACACCGCCCGCGCCGAGAGCCGACCGGCCATGGTCGACCTGAAGACCTACCGGTTCAAGGGCCATTCGATGTCGGATCCGAGGAAGTACCGCACCCGCGACGAGGAGGAGCAGTGGGAGGCGGACGATCCCATCACCCGCCTTCGCGACGCCATGTACGAGGCGGGGCTTCTCGACGAAGCCGGCTTCAAGGCACTCGGCAAGGAGCAGAAGCTCCTCGTCCGCGAATCCATCGCCTGGGCCGAGGCGTCGCCGGAGCCGCCCATCGAGGAGCTCCACACCGACGTCTACGTCGAGCGTTTCGGACCGTATCTCGGAACGAGCATGCCCCAGATCGTGACCGATTCGGAGGAGGACCGATGAGCGACCGCGTGATCGAATTCCGCGACGCCCTGCGCGAAGCGATGACTCAGGAGATGCACCGTGACCCGCGGGTCTACCTGCTGGGCGAGGAGGTCGCCCAGTACGACGGCGCCTACAAGGTGAGCCGAGGCATGCTCGAGGAGTTCGGACCCCGGCGGATCATCGACACGCCCATCTCGGAGAGCGGTTTCGCGGGCATGGCGATCGGCTCCGCGATGCTCGGGCTGCGGCCGATCGTCGAGTTCATGAGCTGGTCGTTCAGTCTCGTGGCGGCCGATCCGATCCTCAACAACGCGCCGAAGATGCTCTACATGAGCGGCGGGCAGTTCGGCTGCCCGATCGTCTTCCGGGGGAACGACGGCGCGGGCGGCCAGCTCGGTTCCACCCACTCCTGGTGCGTCGAGGGTCTCTTCTCGAACGTCCCGGGCTTGAAGATGGCGATTCCGGCGTTCCCGGACGACGCGAAGGGCCTGCTCGCGACCGCGATCC
>MDTG01219294.1_pt1 | contig 22936 bp, 16 predicted proteins | sample 811421 | NCBI WGS metagenome assembly MDTG01 (sample SAMN05326645, study PRJNA326480) | marine metagenome | isolation source: seawater | place: Pacific Ocean: South East | collected 2011
CGAGGTGTGGCGCGCCAACCTCTGCCTGCGCGGCGCGGCACGGGTGCTGGCGCGGATCGGCGGGTTTCCGGCTGTGCATCTTGCGCAGCTCGACAAGCGGGCGCGGAAGTTTCCCTGGGGCGAGGTGCTGCGTGCCGATGTTCCGGTCAAGGTCGAGGCGGTGAGCCGTCGGTCTAAGATCTACCACGGCGGTGCCGCGAAGCAGCGGGTGGAGCGTGCGATTTCCGAGACCTTGGGCGCGCCGATCGGCGACGAGGGCGTGCGGCTGCTCGTGCGGATCGAGGAGAACATGGTGACCTTCTCGGTCGATACCTCGGGCGAGCCGTTGCATCGGCGCGGGCACAAGGAGGCGGTCGGCAAGGCGCCGATGCGCGAGACGCTGGCAGCGCTGTTCCTGCGGGAGTGCGGATACCGGGGCGAAGAGCCGGTGATCGATCCGATGTGCGGATCGGGCACTTTCGTCCTCGAGGCGGCCGAGATCGCGACCGGGCGGCTTCCGGGGCGCAGCCGGCCTTTCGATTTCGAGCGGCTCGCGGGGTTCGATACTGCGGCCTGGCAGGCGATGAAGGCCGAGGCCCCCGACCGACCGACCGGGCTGCGGTTCCGCGGGTTCGACCGCGATGCCGGCGCCGTCCGCATGGCCGGCGCCAACGCCGAGCGGGCAGGTGTCGCCGACGTCACCGATTTTGCCTGCCAGCCTCTGAGCGCGCTCGAGCGGCCTGAGGGTCCGGCGGGGCTGGTGATGGTGAACCCGCCCTACGGGGCGCGGATCGGCAAGCCCGGGCCGCTGCATGCCTTGCACCGGAGCCTTGGCGAGGTGCTGATGCAGCGCTTCGGGGGCTGGCGCGTGGGAATCGTGACCTCGGAGCCGGGGCTCGCGCGGGCCACCGGGTTGCCGTTCCTGCCGCCGGGGCCGCCGGTGGCGCACGGGCCTCTCAAGATCCGGCTCTACCGCACCGAGCCTCTCTGACGTCTCGGCCCCTTATCCGGGGCGCGGATCGTGCTATATTGATGAGCATGAGACGCATTGCCGCCCTGTTCCTGACCCTGTCCCTGACCGCCGCGCCACTTGCCGCGCAGGAGGCTGAGTCCGACGACAATGGCGGACTCATGAAGCGTGGCGCCGAGATGTTCATGCAGGGGCTGATGGACGAGCTCGATCCCGCGCTCCGCGAGCTCGAGGGGATGGCACGGGACATGGAGCCGGCGCTGCGCAGCTTCCGCGACGAGATGGGTCCGGCCTTGGTGCAGCTGATGGAGAAGGTCGAGGACTGGTCGAAATACGACCCGCCCGAAATGCTGCCCAATGGCGACATCATCCTGCGGCGCAAGGCCCCGCTTGCGCCCGAACCCGAGGACGATCCGCCGCTGCGGGATGTTCCGCGCGGCGAGGGGCCCGAGATCGAGCTCTGAGCGCGGCGCCGAGCCTCACTCCCCGGCGATATCGACCTCGACCGTGTCGGCGGACAGCGCCCGCGCGAGCGAGTTGAACCGCGACTCGGCGACCTCGCCGTAGAGAGACGCCGCCTCGGGCGCGAGATGCAGCACCAGTTTCCGTGTTTCGGCGTCCCAGTCGAGACTGGCGCCGCCTTCCTGGCTGGCGTCCGACATCCACAGCATCGAGCCGAAGCGCATCGCCTTGCCGAGCACCTCGGCCTTGCGCTGTTCGTTCTCGTCGATGAGGGCGTAGAAATCCTCGAAGCCGGTGCCATCGCGCTTGTTCTTGTAGCGATGCAGCAGGGCGAGGCCGAGAAACACCCGCTCGGCGTGGTCGAGCCCGCCGAGATTGGCGCGGGTGACGTTGTCGAAACAGGTCTGCGCGCGGTAATCGGGGTGGGCGCGCCAGCTGACGTCGTGCAGCAGGCAGGCCGCCTTGACGATGCGCAGGCGGGCCGCGTCGGCATCGGCGAAGAGCGGAAGGATGAACCGGTAGAGCTTCTTGCCGAAGCCGGGCAGGCGCGCGTCCTTGGCTTCGGAGAAGCGGCAGGATTCCACCAGCGGATCGCGGTCGCGCAGCTTCTGCGGCATCTGTTCATAGAGCAGGCCTTCGCGGATGCCGTAGGACGAGATCGCGATCTCGGCCGGGCCGAAGCTGTCGATCAGCTCGGCGAGAACCTCGCCGGCGAAGGGCACGAGGCTCATCCGCGCATTCGAGATCGAACACTTGGAACGCAGCGCTTCCAAGTCCGATTTCTCGATGAACTTCAGTGTCTCGGCCACGCTTTCGCAGGTCATGCGGTATTCGTGCAGGACGTGCAGCGGGTAGTTGCGCCGCTCCATGTCGATGCGGGCGATGGCGCGCCACGAGCCGCCGACCAGGAACAGCCGGGCGCCACGCATCTCGATCTTTTCACCGAGCCGCTTCATCGCCTTGCGTATGTGCTTCTCGCGCGCCTTCTTGCCGCCTTCGAGGTCCTTGAACCTGAGCGGGCCGAGCGGTGAGGTCACGCGGCGGCCGATCTGACCGCCGGAAAGCTCGGCCAGTTCCATCGACGAACCGCCGATGTCGCAAATCAGACCGTCGGCGCCGGGCCAGCCCAGCAGCACGCCCTGTGCGGAAAGGCGGGCCTCTTCCTCGCCGTCGATGACCCAGATCTTGAGGCCGGTCTTCTGCTCGATCTCGGCACGGAAGGCGGGGCCGTCCTCGGCCTCGCGCATGGCGGCGGTGGCGACGACAGTGAGCGGCGGCAGATCCATGCCGCGCGCCAGTGTCTGGAACCGGGCAAGCGCCGACAGGGCGCGCTCTTTGCCCTCGGGGTTCAGGCGGCCGGTCTCGGGCATGCCGGCGCCGAGGCCGCACATGATCTTCTCGTTGTAGAAATACGCCGGGCTGCGGGCCGCGCCGTCGAAGACCACAAGTCGGACCGAGTTCGATCCGATGTCCACGACACCGACGCGTGACAGGCGCCGCGCCTGCGGATCCTCGAAGATCGGGCGCCCGAAAGGCCCCCAGTCGCCCTGGGCGGAGTCGGTCTGTCCGTCCATCTGCTTCCCCGGCTGTTCTGTCTTCCTCCCCTATCACGCGAATGCGACCGGACGGAAGAGCTTCGGGAGAGCAACGCCCGGAGCCCGGTGGTGTTCCGAACGGGGCGCCCCTGTCAGCGGAAGAGGCCGAGAAGCGATTGCGGTGCACTGTTGGCGATCGACAGCGCCTGCGTGGCGAGCTGCTGCTGCACCTGAAGCGCCTGCAGCCGGGCCGAGCTTTCCTCGAGGTCGGCATCGACGAGCGTGCCGATGCCCGCCCTCATCGAATCGCTGAGGCGGTCGTTGAAGGCCGCCTGAGTCTGCAGCCGGTTCTGATCCGAGCCGAATCCCGCCGCCGCGTCGGTCGCGATGGTCAGCAGCGATTCGATCCGGCCTAGCGCGTCGACCGCGCCGGTGCCGGTGCTGACGTCGAGATCATCCAGCAGCGCGAGCCCGCCGCCGATGGTGTTGCCCGCGTCCGCCCCGAGGGTGTTGAGGCTGACCGTTATGGAATCGCTGCCGTCGGTCACCGATGACGTGAGGGCGAGGCCGCTTCCCGAGGCGGTCATCGACAGCGTGCCGGCGTCGATGCCGTTGCGCGCGGCATAGCTGTCGTAGCGCCGGGCGAGGGCGGTGAGCACGCTGTGCGCGGTATCGCCGTCGCGCGCCACGTAGGCGATCTCGGACCCGGCCATCTCGGCCTGCGTTTCCGAGGCGCCGGCGGTGGTGCGCAGTGTGTCCTGATCGAAGCTCGAATTGTCGGCATCAGTACCGTAGAGCGACAGGGAAAAGGCCATGCCTGCCTCGATGGTGATACTGCTGGCGTCGAGCGTCACGCTGCGGGTCGCATCCAGCGTGGCGGTGGCGGCGTCGGCGCTGTAGGTGCCGCCGCTGGCGGAGATGGAATGTGTGCCGGTGCCGAGGTCGCGTTTCGAGATCGCGATATCGACCCCGGTCACACCGTTTTCCCCCCGCTGCAGGAAGCCGAGCACGGCGGCGCTGCCGGTGCCGGCATCGGTCCCGGTGTTCTTCAGGAGGTTCATGCCATTGAACTGCGCGGTCTCGACCACCGCGCCGATCTGGTCGCGCAGCGCGGCAATGCCGGACTGGATCTTGGCGCGATCGACGTTCTCACCCTGCGCGCTGACGACCCGGCCCTTCATGTCGGTGAGCAGGTCGGTGATCGTCTCGGCGCCGCGCCGCGCGACGGAGAGCGTGGCATCGCCGAGCGCGAGACTGTCGGAAATCCTGCGGTAGCCGACGACGTCGGCCTCCATCGTCTTGGAGATGGCCCAGACGGCGGCGTTGTCCCCGGCGCTAGCGACACGGCGGCCGGTCGCGATCTCCCTCTGGGTGTCGGCGATACTGCCGTTGATGCCTTGGAGCGTCGCCAGCGCGATGCGGGCGCTGTCGTTGGTCAGGATGCTGGACATGGTCGGGCCTTTGCGGGGGCTGTCGGAACGATCCGCCATTCTCGCGGAGCGGCCCCGGATCGGGGACGCGAGGTCCGGTCATTCAGCCGGAAACGGAGCCGCTTTGGCGCATTGCTCCGTGCCACTTGCCCCCAAGCGCATCGCCCACCATGCGGGGCAGATCTTAACCGGCGCCTTTGATCGCAAGGCACCGGAGCGGCAATTTCATGGCTTTTTCATGGCCCCGGGCGGAGGGCGCGCGGCGCTGAGGCTCAGTCGCCGTGCGTCAGCCGCGGCACATCGCCGGCGCCCGCCGAGCCACGGCCCGAAAGCGAGGGGTTCTCCATGAAGAACCGATGGCAATTGAAGGGCGCTTCGCCCTCTGGCACCGGGTGGCGCGTGAACTTCCCCGACGGCTCCATGACCCAGCTCTGCGTCGTGTCGGCGAGGTTCGCCGCCATGATCTGGCTGACGATCTGCGCCTTGACGGTGGCGTTCTCGATCTCGACCCCGGTTTCGACCCGGCGGTTGAGGTTGCGCCCCATCCAGTCCGCCGAAGAGATGAACACCCGCGCCTTGTCGTGCGGCAGGCCGTGGCCGTTGCCGAAGCAAACGATCCGCGAATGCTCGAGGAAGCGTCCGACGATGGATTTCACCCGGATGGTCTCGGACAGGCCCTTGATGCCCGGCTTCAGCCCGCAGATGCCCCGGATCACGCAGTCGATCTCGACGCCCGCCTGACTGGCGGCATAGAGCGCGTCGATCATGTTGGGTTCGATCAGCGAGTTCATCTTGAGCCAGATGCGCCCGGGGCGCCCGGCACGGGCGTGCTCGGCCTCGGCCTCGATCAGCTCGATCATCTTCGGCTTGAGCGAATGCGGCGAGATCACGAGGTTCTCGAGCCCCACCGGCTCGGCGTAGCCCGACAGGTAGTTGAAGATCTTCGCCGCATCGCGCCCGAGGGCGGGGTTGCAGGTGAAGAACGACAGGTCGGTGTAGATCTTGGCGGTGATCGGGTGGTAGTTGCCGGTCCCCCAGTGGGTGTAGGTCACCAGCTTGTCGCCCTCGCGGCGCACCACCTGACTGATCTTGGCGTGGGTCTTCCAGTCGAGGAAGCCGTAGACCACATGCGCGCCCGAGCGTTCCAGCCGGCGCGACTGGCGGATGTTGGCGGCCTCGTCGAAGCGGGCCTTGAGCTCGACCAGCGCGGTTACCGACTTGCCGTCCTCGGCCGCCTCGCAGAGCGCGGCCACGATGGGCGAGTTCTTCGAGGTCCGGTAGAGCGTCTGCTTGATCGCCACCACGTTCGGGTCGAGCGCCGCCTGATTGAGGAAGCGCACCACCATGTCGAATGTCTCGTAGGGGTGGTGCAGGAGCATGTCCTTCTGGGCGATGGCCGCGAACATGTCGCCGTCATGGTCCTGCACCCGCTCGGGCACACGCGGGGTGAAGGTCGGCCAGAGCAGGTCGGGCCGGCTGTCGAGCACCAGCTCCTTGAGGTCGGCGATGCCGATCATGCCGTCGAGCTCGATGACCTCGTCGTCCTGCACGTGCAACTCGTCCTGCAGGATGCGGCGCAGGTCGCCGGGTGCGCCGGAACTGATGGTAAGCCGCACCACCTCGCCGCGGCGGCGCCGCTTCAGCGCCACCTCGAACTCGCGCACGAGATCCTCGGCCTCTTCCTCGACCTCGAGGTCGCTGTCGCGCAGCACGCGGAAGCCGAAGTGATCCTTGACCCGGTAGCCGGGGAACATGCTCTCGATGTGCAGCAGCAGCACGTCCTCGAGGTAGATGAACCGGTTCTGGCCCTCGGCCGAGGGCAGGGCGATGAAGCGGTCGATCTGATGCGGGATCGGCAGCAGCGCGTTGCGGGTGCGCCGGTCGCGCTTGCGCTCGAGCGACATCGCAAGGCAGTAGCCCATGTTGGCGATGAAGGGGAACGGGTGCGCCGGGTCGATGGCCAGCGGCGACAGCACCGGGAAGATCTGCGTGAGGAACGCGGTTTCAAGATGCGCGCGGTCGGCCTCGGTCAGCTCGTCGCGCAGCACGATGTCGATGCCGGCGGCGGCGAGCTGCTCCTCGAGCTGGTGCAGCACCTTCTGCTGGTGCGCCATGAGCGCGCGTGCGTCCTCGTTGATCTTCACGAGCTGCTCGGCCGGGGTCAGCCCGTCGGCGGCCGGGTTGGTGTTGCCCGCGTGGGCAAGCTCGCGCAGGCCGGCAACGCGCACGGTGTAGAACTCGTCGAGGTTGGTGGCCGAGATCGACAGGAAGCGCAGCCGCTCCAGCAGCGGCACGTTGGGGTTCTCGGCCTCTTCCAGTACGCGCCAGTTGAAGCCGAGCCAGCTCAGCTCGCGGTTGAAGAAGCGGTCCGGACCGGCGGGATCGAGATCGGGCAGGTCGGCCGGGGCCGGCAGCGGAGCTTTGAGGAAATCGGCAATCGTCATGGGGGGCTTATGCAACGCGGCTTGCAACATCTTCGTGACAGGGATCCCGTCACTCTGCCCTCTTTTTCGGCGCCGCTTCAAGCCTTGCGAGCACATCGCGCGCGAGCGCACGGGTGATCCCGCGCGGTCGTCCCATGGCGTTGGCATCGAGCGCGTCGACCAGGTCCCGCGCCATGGCGAAACTGCGCGACATGTGCCGCACGAGGTAGGGGATCACGTCGGGCGTCGGCACCACCTGCCGGTCGGCCAGAAGCTTGGCGAGCACGGCGGCCAGCAGCGTGTCGTCGGGATCGGGCAGGGTGGCGGTCTGCGTGCCCTCCATCCGGCTTTTCAGGTCGGCGACGACCAGCGGCCAGTGGCGGGGCGCGCTGCGGGCGGTGACCAGCAGCGGCTGCCGCTCGGCCAGCGCGAGGTTGTGGAGGTGGAACAGCGCCTCTTCCGTCTCGCGGTCTCCGGCGGATCGGTCGGCGTCCTCGACGCAGATCGGCCCGCGAGCGAGCGCTGGGATGTCGGCCCCGGGCAGGTCGGCCGCGGGCACGATGGCGGCACCGGTCTCGGCGGCCCAGACGTGCGCCAGATGCGTCTTGCCGGCGCCGGCGGGCCCCACGAGGATCATCTTCCCGTTCGGCCACGACTGCCAGTCGTCGAGCAGCGCCACGGCCAGCCCGTTCGAGCGGCTGACGAAGTAATCCTCACGCCCCAGCGCGGCGCGGACCGGCAGGGGCAGGGGAAGCTGCTTCGGCCGGATCATCGTTCGCCCTCTTCCGTCGTCCCCCGGTAGAGGCGGCTGTCGGTATACTGGTCGATGAGGAAGCGCGCGACGACCCCGAGGGCGGCGGCGAGCGGCACGGCGACCAGCATCCCGATGAAGCCGAAGAGCGATCCGAAGACCGACAGCGCGAAGATCAGCCACACCGGGTGCAGCCCGACCGAGTTGCCGACCAGCTTGGGCGTGAGGAAGTTGCCCTCGAGAAACTGGCCGAAGAAGAAGATGCCCGCCACGGCGGCGATCCAGATCCAGTCGCCCCAGAACTGGAACAGCGCCAGCCCGATGGCCAGCGCGCCGCCGACGATCGCGCCGACGTAGGGGATGAAGGTCAGCATCCCGGCGATGACGCCCACCACGAGGCCGAAGTTCAGCCCTACCGCCCAGAGCGCTACCGCGTAGTAGACCCCGAGGATCAGGCAGACCGACCCCATGCCCCGGATGAAGCCCGCGAGCGTCGCGTCGATGTCGCGGAACAGGCGGCGGATCACCGGCGCATGGTCGCGCGGCAGGAGCTTGTCGACGCGGGCGACCATCCGGTCCCAGTCGAGCAGCATGTAGACCGCGACGACAGGCACGATGACGAAGAGCATCAGGATGTTGATGAGCGACGCGGCCGAGGTCAGCGCGGTGTTGAGCAGCGCCGCGCCGCGTTCCTTGATGGTGTCGCCCACGGCAGCCAAGGTCTCGCGCATCGGGTTGCCCTCGACCATGACCGAGGGAAACTTCTCGACCAGGAAGGCCTGCAGGTTGCGGAAGAGCTGCGGCGCGACATCCACCAGCTGGTTGGTCTGCCGCACGAGCGCCGGCACCACAGCGAGCGCGAGGATGACGAAGATCAGCACCGCGGCCACGGTGATCGTGCCGGTGGCCATGGCGCGGCTCATGCCGGCGCGTTCCAGCCGGTCGGCGACGGGATCGAGGAAATAGGCCACCGCGCCGCCAAGGACGAAGGGCAGCAGCACGTCGCCCAGGAACCACAGCAGCACGATGAACACCGCCGCGGCGATGCCCCAGTAGCTGACCTGTGTGCGCACCGGCAGAGCCATGACCGCCTTTCGAAGAGAACCCGTCCCTACATCGCGTCTCGCCGCCCCGGTTGCAAGCCGCAGGGCGCGCCGGGTCGCGGAAATCCGGCGTTCTGGCGCGGCGTTTACACGGGTCATGCCGGGTTCGTCCGCCAATGGCAGCCGCAAGGCCGGCAGGAAGTCTCCGACATGTCTTTGGACATGGCGCGCGGGCAGCCTGCGGGTATCCTCCAACCCCGGGGGCTTTCAGGGATGCGGGACAGGGCTGCCCGCAGCGCCCGGGATCGTGTCGCGCGGGTCTTTCCGGCCTGCTCTGACCGGGCCCGCCCGCCCTTGCGGTGCTGCCGCTCGCGCCTGCGTCCTTCGAACCGTCAGGGGCCGCGTGCTTCCTCTCTTGCTCTCGCGCCGCCCTTCGCTTACCCCGTCCCGGACCGAATTCTTCTTCCGGGAGGCCCCGCCACATGCGTCTGAGCCGCTATTTCCTGCCCGTCCTCAAGGAGACGCCCGCCGAGGCGCAGATCGTCTCGCACCGCTACATGCTGCGTGCCGGCATGATCAAGCAGGCGAGCGCGGGCATCTATTCCTGGCTGCCGCTGGGCTACAGGGTGCTGCGCAAGATCGAGGACATCATCCACGACGAACAGCAGCGCGCTGGCCATATCCCGCTGCTCATGCCGACGCTGCAGTCGGCGGATCTCTGGCGCGAGTCGGGCCGTTACGAGGCCTACGGCGAGGAGATGCTGCGCATCACCGACCGCCACGACCGCGACATGCTCTACACGCCCACCGCCGAGGAGCTGATCACCGACATCTTCCGCGCCAACGTCTCGTCCTACAAGGACCTGCCGCTGACGCTCTACCAGATCCAGTGGAAGTTCCGCGACGAGATCCGCCCGCGCTTCGGCGTGATGCGGGGCCGCGAGTTCTACATGAAGGACGGCTACAACTTCGACCTCACCAAGGAAGACGCGCTGCACGCCTACAACCGCCACCTCGTGTCCTACCTGCGCACCTACGAGCGCATGGGCCTTCAGGCGATCCCGATGCGCGCGGATTCCGGCCCGATCGGCGGCGACGACACCCATGAATTCCTCGTGCTGGCCGAGACCGGCGAGTCCGAGGTGTTCTACGACTCCGAGATCACCGACCTGAAGTTCGGCGACCGCGAGATCGACTACGACAGCCACGAGCAGTGCCGCGCCGTGCTCGAGGAGTTCACCTCGCGTTATGCCCGCACCGACGAGACCCACGACGAGGCCCTGTTCAACCAGGTCCCGGAAGAGCGCCGCCGCACCGCGCGCGGCATCGAGGTGGGGCAGATCTTCTACTTCGGCACCAAGTACTCCGAGCCGATGGGCGCCACCGTATCGGATGGCGAGGGCAACCAGGTGCCGGTGCACATGGGCTCGCACGGCATCGGCGTGTCGCGGCTGCTCGGCGCGATCATCGAGGCCAGTCACGACGACAAGGGCATCATCTGGCCCGAGGGCGTGACCCCGTTCCATTGCGGCATCGTCAACCTCAAGAGCGGCGACGAGGCGGCGGATGCGGCCTGCGACAAGATCTACGCGGCGCTCAGGGCGCTGGGCCTCGACCCGCTCTACGACGACACCAACGACCGGGCCGGGGCGAAATTCGCCACCATGGACCTGATCGGCCTGCCGTGGCGGATCACCGTCGGTCCGCGCGGGCTCAAGAACGGCGTTGTCGAGCTGACTTCGCGCCGCACCGGCGAGAGCGAGGAGCTGCCGCCCGAGGAGGCGGTTGCCAAGGTCGCGAAGATCTACGGCGTCGCGCAGGGCTGACACCGCCCGGCATTCGGCATGAACGATCGGCCCGTCGCGAGGACAATCGCGGCGGGCCTTCTCGTGCTTGCGGGCAAGGGGCCTCGACGCTTGATCGCAGCCCGTGCGGGGCGCTACGCTTGCGCTCGAGCAGAAAAGAAGAGGGCGACCATGATCCTCAGGACGATGGCCCTTGCCGCGGGCCTCACAGGTGCGGCCACCCTGTCCCAGTTCCCGGAGTTCTCGCAGCAGTATACGCAGCGTCTCGGTGGCGCAGTGGACGAGCTGACCCGCGTCGTCGCGGAGTTCGACCGTGATGCCGAGACGGTGGGCCTCGGTCGGGACGAGGCGCTGCGCCAGCTCGCGACCGGCGGAGACTTCGGGGCGGCCCGCGCCGAGAGCCTGCGTGCGACCGTGGCGCGGCAGGCGAGGCTCTCCTCGGACCTCGCGGCCATCGAGGACGCGGGTCCCTTCATGCGCGCGCGTCTCGCGGCGCATCTCGCCGATCCCGACATCGCCGCGCGGGCCTGGGAGAATTTCCGGCCCGGCCTGCCGATGACCTTCGAAGGTGCGGTCTTTGCCGGCGCGGGATTCGGCGCGGGCTGGCTGCTACTGGCAGCGCTGGTCTCGGTGCTCCGCTGGCCGCTGCGCCGCCGCAGGCACCGCGCTCCGATAATGGCGCGGGCCGGTAGGATCGAGCCAGGCGCCCCGCGGCGCGCGAACGGATGAAGTCCCGAACCGGACCGCCGTAGGGTGGGTTTTCAACCCGTCGTTACAACCGAACCCTCGCGAGGCGGCTACGCGAACCGGCGTAGGGTGGGTCTGAGACCCACCACCGCGTCAGACCGCCGCCTTCACCTCGTCGACGATGCCGTCGACGACCTGCGCAAGCAACGCCTCATCCTCGCATTCGGCCATGACGCGGATCAGCGGCTCGGTGCCCGACTTGCGGATCAGCAGGCGCCCCTGACCGTTCAGCTGTGCCTCGGCCTCGGCGATGGCGCCCTTGACGCTGTCGGCCTCGAGCGGCGCCTTGCCGGCGGTGAAGCGTACGTTCTTTAGCAGCTGCGGCACCGGCTCGAAGCTGCGCGTCAGCCGCGAGGCGGGCTCGCCGGTGCGCACCATCTCGGCGAGGAACTGCAGCCCCGCCATCAGCCCGTCGCCCGTGGTGGCATGGTCGGTCATCACGATGTGGCCCGACTGCTCGCCGCCAAGGTTCCAGCCGTGCGCGCGCATCGCCTCGACGACGTAGCGGTCGCCGACCTTGGTGCGTTGCAGATTGAGGCCGCGCCCCTCGAGGAACCGCTCGAGACCGAGGTTCGACATCACCGTCGCGACCAGCGTGCCATCGCGCAGCCGGTCCTCGGCGGCCCAGCGGGCGGCCATCAGCGCCATCAGCTGGTCGCCGTCGGCCACCGTGCCGGTCTCGTCGATGAGGATGATGCGGTCGGCGTCGCCGTCGAGGCAGATGCCCACGTCGGCACCATGCGCGACCACCGCCTCGGCTGCGGCCATCGGCTTGGTCGAGCCGCAGTTCTCGTTGATGTTCAGGCCGTTGGGCGCGGTGCCCACGGGGATCACGTCGGCGCCGAGCTCCCAGAGGACCTCGGGCGCGGTGCGGTAGGCGGCACCGTTGGCGCAGTCGATGACCACCTTCATCCCGTCGAGCCGCATTCCGTGGGGCAGGGTGGATTTCACCCGCTCCTGGTAGCGGAAGCGGCCGTCGTCGATGCGCTTGGCCCGGCCGATCTCGCCTGCGGGGGCAGGGGTCACACCTGAGGCGACCAGCGCCTCGATCTCGCTCTCGACCTCGTCCGAGAGCTTGAAGCCGTCGGGGCCGAAGAACTTGATGCCGTTGTCGTCGGCGGGGTTGTGGCTGGCCGAGATCATGATGCCGAGATCGGCCCGCATCGAGGGCGTCAGCAGACCCACCGCCGGTGTCGGCACCGGACCCAGGAGCAGCACGTTCATTCCCGTCGAGGTCAGCCCCGCGGTCAGCGCGTTCTCGAACATGTAGCCGGACAGCCGGGTGTCCTTGCCGATCACCACGCGGTGCACACCGCCGTGTTCACGGCGGAAATAGCGCCCGGCGGCGGCGCCGATGCTCAGCGCCATCTCGGCGGTCATCGGGTGGGCGTTGGCGGTTCCGCGCACCCCGTCGGTGCCGAATAGCTCACGCGTCATGGTTGTCTCCCTGTTCGACGGCGTTCCAGAGTGCCAGCGCCTGCCGCGTGGCGGCGACGTCGTGCACCCGGATGATCTGTGCGCCCTGCGCGATGCCTGCGAGCGCCACGGCAATCGAGCCGGGGGCGCGGTCGCGCGGCTCGGGCGCCTCGCCGATGCGGCCGATGAACCCCTTGCGCGAAACCCCGAGCAGGATCGGGCACCCCAGTCCGTGGAACAGCGACAGCCCGTGCAGCAGCGCGAGGTTGTGGGCCTGCGTCTTGCCGAAACCGATGCCGGGATCGACGATGATCTTGTCGCGCGGCAGCCCGCGTTCCTCGAGCATCGCGGCCTGGGTCTCGAGGAAGTCGTAGACGTCGAGCAGGACGTTCTCGTAATGCGGGTCGTCCTGCATGGTCTGCGGATCGCCCTGGCTGTGCATGATGCAGACCGGCAGCCCGTTCTCGGCGCAGAAGTCGGCAAGCACGGGATCGTGGGTCAGCCCAGAGACGTCGTTGACCACCGCAGCCCCGGCGCGACAGGCGGCGCGGGCCACCTGCATCTTGCGGGTGTCGATCGAGATCGGTACGCCGGCCAGCGCCCGCACGACCGGCTCGGTGCGCGCGATTTCCTCGCCGGGCGAGATCGTCTCGGACCCGGGGCGCGTGCTTTCGCCACCGATGTCGAGAAGGTCCGCGCCCTGGGCCATCAGCCGGCGTCCGCGCAGCGCGGCTTCGGCGCTCGAGTGGTCCATCCCGCCATCCGAGAAGCTGTCGGGCGTCACGTTGAGGATGGCCATGATCCGCGGCTCGTCGAGCGGCATGCCGAGCAGTGGCGCGCGGCGCGCCGAAAGCCGGGCGGCCACGTCCTCGGGCAGGTCCGAGGCGGGCAGGCGGGCCACGCTGCCGTCGCGGCGGTGCCGCGCGACATGGGTGAACCAGCGCGGGCCGCCGGCCAGTGGCAGGGCGTCATCGGGGCGGGGGAGGTCGGACCGCACCAGCGGTCGGAAATAGTCACGCATGGGAGCCGTTTTGCCCACGGTGGCCGGAATTGGCAAGCGGCCGCACGCTCAGCTGTTGCGGAGTGTTACAGCGCGGGCGGGCACAGGTGATCCCTCGGGCGTGGTTTCGCCGATCACCACCAGTTCGCAGGCCTCCATCAGCCCGGCGAACCATGCGGCGAGCGCGACGGAGTCGCGCGGCTGGCGCTCGGGGCCCTGGATCGCATCGAGCACGATCTTCGACGGTGCCCAGACACAGATCTGGCCGTTCTTCATCGCCCAGTCGAGCTCGGTCCGGGTCGACACCACCTTGCAGCGCGGATCGCGGGCGGCGAGAAGCCAGCCGTTCTGCTCGATCGCAAGCAGGTCGACCCGGCGCTGCGCCATGGGATGTTCGGCCTGCGGGCGGGCGAGGTCGGGCAGGCCGACGCAGAGGATCAGCGGCGCGCTCTCGGCCGAGAAGCGGTCGATCCAGCCGGTCAGCGCGTCCGAGGCGATGGCATCGTTCGACAGGTAGACCATGCGCGGATGCGGCCGGGTCTGCGCGACCTCGTGCAGGTGCTGGCCGAAGTCGCGCCGGGTGCGCACGATCTCGACCCCGAGCGCGCCGGGGCCGCGGTCGAGCTTCTCGATGCGGACGAAGGCGCGCATCGCCTGCGGCTCGAGCAGGATGCGCTCGGCAATGCGCTCGGCGAGCGTTTCCAGCAGGTTGACGCGTTCGGCGGCAAGCTCGGTGGTGATCGCCTCGGTCACCCGGTCGTAGCTGAGGATGCGGTCGACGTCGTCGTCGAGCGGCCCCCCGGCCGGCGTGACCTCGACCACAACGTCGAAGCGCACGCGCTGGGTGTGGCCGCGCTCGGCCTGAAAGGCGCCAATCTCGACCTCGCGGATGTGTTCGCGCAGCGAGATGCGGTCGCGCGGCGCGTCGCCCTCGGTGGAGATGGCCCGTTCGGACGGATGGGCGAATGCTAGTCGGATCTCATCGGCCATGGCGGCCCCTCGCGGCTGGTTCTGGCGCTTTGCCGGAGCCGTCCCGCCTTGCGAGACGTCGAGGACGCCGGGGCCTGTTGCCCTCCGCAAGCCGGGCCGGTGCCGGCCCTGGCGTCACCCTATAGCGCAGGGTGCGGAGCGGCGCGAGGGCCGGAAGCGGCGGTTTGCACCGCCGCCGCGGCATCGCGGTGTCAGTTGCTGCTGACGCGGTAGCCGGCGCGGTAGAACCGGTGAACACCGATGTTGGCGGTCCGGGTGAACGCGCTCGCCCACGATGGCGACACGGCGGTCGTGTGGTAGTAGGTCGCGCCGTTGGTCAGCTCGCGCGGGGCGCCGGAGAGCATCGCCTTGGCGACCTTGGCGACCTCGGCGTAGGCGCCGGGCTCGTTGATGTGCTCGGGCAGGCCGTCGCAGGTGTAGGTGAACTGGCAGGCGTATTTCCGGCCGGTGCCCTGGTTCACCACGCCGCAGACCGAATCCGGAAAGCGCGGGCTGTCGACGCGGTTGAGGATCACCTCGGCCACCGCGAACTGGCCTTTCAGGCTCTCGCCGCGGGCCTCGAAGTAGAGCGCCTCGGTGAGGCACTGCCATTGTGCGCCGCCGCTGGCTTTCGGCTGTTCCGAGACCCAGGCCTTGTCGTAGCTGACGGTGCCGCCGGTCGAGACCGGCATGATGAGACCGTCGAGATGGGCCTGCTGGGCGGAACGAAGTCCGCGCTGTTCGAGTTTTACGAGGTGACGAATGCTGTCCTGCGAGATTTCAGCAGTGACGGGTCCGGCCGCGACGAGCGCAGCCAGCGCGAGCATGGCAGCTTTGATCATGATTCCCTCTTTACCTTTACGTCCCAGATGGCGGTTCCCCAAAACCGCTCAAAATCGAGGCGGAGTTAGTAAAATTGTTCCAATCCGTCCAGCGCGGAGGGATCGCACCCGGCGGATTCCAGCCCAAAGGCCTTGTTAACTTGGCATATATTGGCTGATTTTTGGTGTCTTCTACCCGATCTTGTCCCTGATCGCGAGCTGCGCTGCGGCAAGTCGCGCGACCGGAACCCGGAAGGGGGAGCAGCTGACGTAGTCGATACCCGCGTCACGGCAGAAGGCAATCGAATCAGGGTCGCCGCCGTGTTCGCCGCAAATGGACAGCATCACGCCACCGTTTCCCTCTCGCCCGCGGGCCACGCCGATGCGGATCAGCTCTCCGACGCCATCGGAATCGAGCCGGTGGAACGGGTCCTCGGCAAAGACACCCTGCTGCACGTAGTCCGACATGAAACGGCCTGCGTCGTCGCGCGACAGGCCATAGGTCATCTGCGTGAGGTCGTTGGTGCCGAAGGACAGGAAATGCGCGTGCTGGGCGATCTCGTCGGCGCGCAGGCAGGCCCGGGGGGTCTCGACCATCACGCCAAGCGAATAGTCGAACTCGCGCCCGCGCTCGTTGCGGACCGCCGCCGCGACCGCGTCGATGCGGGTGCGCACCAGCTCGACCTCGCGGCAGGCCGAGACCAGTGGCAGCATGATCTCGGGCACAACAGGGGCGCCATCGCGCGAGGCCTCGAGCGTTGCCTCGAAGATGGCGCGGGCCTGCATGTCGTAGATCTCGGGCACGGCGATGCCGAGCCGGACGCCGCGCATGCCCAGCATCGGGTTGTATTCGCCCATGCTCTCGACCCGGCGGGTCACGTCGGAAACCGGCAGGTCGAGCGCCTCGGCCAGGTCGCGTAGCCCGGCACGATCCGACGGCAGGAACTCGTGCAGCGGCGGATCGAACAGGCGGATGCACACCGGCATCCCCTCCATGATCCGGAAAAGCTCGGTGAAATCGGCGCGCTGCATCGGCAGCAGGCGGGCCAGCGCGGCCTTCCGATCCTCGGGGCTGTCGGCGAAGATCATCTCGCGCATGGGCGTGATGCGGTCGGCCTCGAAGAACATGTGCTCGGTCCGGCAGAGCCCGATCCCCTGCGCCGCGAAGTTGCGCGCGGTGGCGGCATCGGCGGGAGTGTCGGCGTTGGCGCGCACGCCGATGTCGCGTTCCTCGTCGGCCCAGGACATGAAGGTCTGGAAGGCGTCGTCGAGCGCCGCCTCGATCATCTTGGGCGCACCGGCGAGCACCTGACCCGAGGTGCCGTCGACGGTGATGATGTCCCCCTCGCCGAATTCGCGGCCATCTTCGGCAACGAGGCGCTTGCTGTTGTGCCGGAAGCCCATCCGCGCGGCGCCCACCACGCAGGGCAGGCCGAGCCCGCGGCCGATGACCGCGGCGTGGCTGGTCATGCCGCCGCGCTCGGTGAGCACGGCCACAGCGGCATGCATGCCCCGCACGTCCTCGGGCGAAGTCTCGCGGCGAACGAGGATGCAGTTCTCGCCGCGCGCGGCGCTGGCCTGCGCCTCGGACGAGGAGAACACGATGCGTCCGGTCGCGGCACCGGGCGAGGCGGCCACTCCCCCGCCGATGCGGTCGCGCTCGGCCTCGGGGTCGAGTTGCCGGTGCAGCAGCTCGGTCAGACCGCGCGGCTCGACCCGCATCAGGGCCTCCTGCCGCGAGATGATCCCGTCTTCGGCGAGACGCAGGGCGATGCGCAGCGCCGCGCGCGGGCTGCGCTTGACGCGGACGCCATCGAGGATGTGGACCTGCCCGTTCTCGATGGTGAATTCGATCTGCATCTCGGCGCGCAGCTTCTCGCGCATCAGGGCCGCGTATTCCTTGAGCTTCCGGAATGCATCGGGTGCCTGCTCTTCAAGCGAAGGTCCGCGCGGATCGCGTTCGAGAAACAGCGACGACCGCTCGCATTTCAGCGCTTCGCGGCCCTGGCTCTGGCTGAGGTAGCGCCCGGTGATCTGCGGCAGCCCGGTTTCGGAGTTCACCAGCTGCAGCACGCCCGAGCCGCATTCGCCGTCGCCCACGCCAAGCGCCATCTCCTGCACGATGAGACCCAGCCCGGCGTCCATCGGCGCCCCCTTGGCCTGCCGCAGCAGGCGGGCGGTCGTGCCTTCCCACGCGCGGGCCATCGAGCGCAGCACCTCGGCCAGCTGCACGGCAGGATCCTGCGGGAAGGGCTCTTCGGCCTCTTCCTCGTAGCAGCGCAGCACCTCGCTGAGGCCCTCCTGGCCCGGGGCGTCGATCTCTTCGAAGACGTCGGGATCGAGCCGCGCCACGTGGATCGCGTAGGCCGTCACGAACCGCTTGTAGAGCGCCGAGGCCGCGGTTGGGCCGATGCTGTCGGAAAACTCTACGAAGAGCGCGTCGTTCATGCCGATGTTGAGCACCGAGCCGGGGCCGCCCCAATCCGGGTCTTCCGACGACGGCCGCACGCAGAGCAGCGCGCCCGCGGGATACTCGTCGAGAATCGCCCGGATGTCGGGCATCGCGCCCTTCGCGATGCGGTGCACCGTATCGAAGCTCAGGGCGACGGTACGCGGAACCGGAAGGTCGAGCCGCACCAGCCGTTGCAGGCACTTCGCCCGGCCCCCGTGCGTCGGTGTCGCGATCGGCGCAGTGGGGGTGATGAGCGTGACCTCGGGGTCCTGATCCTGTCGGTGCGTGTCAGGCACGGCGATTCCTGTCGTTTCTGCAATGCAGCATAGCCTGTCGAACGGCTATCGCACTATCACCTTTTTCGGCGACCGCGAGGTTAAGGCCATATCGGGCATTTGTCATGCCGCCGTGCATGGGCGGCCCCCGGGCGGCCGCTGACGCGGTCGCCGCCCGGGTGGCTCAGCCCTCGAGCCGGGTCAGGTCCGCGACCTGAAGGCAGATTTTCCGGATCCGCGACAGAAGGTTCAGCCGGTTGCGGCGCACCACGTCGTTGTCTGCGTTGACCTGAACCGCCTCGAAGAAGGCGTCGATCGGTGCGCGCAGCCCGGCCATCGCCGCCATCGCGGTGGCGAAATCCTCGTCTGCCATCGCCGGCGTGATCTTCGCTTCGGCCGCGTCGAGCGCCGCGAAAAGCGCCTTTTCCTCGTCGGTCTCGGCGAACTTCGGGTCGGCGCCGAAGCTGTATTCGACCCCGTCCTTCTCCTCGGCCTGCGCGAGGATGTTGTTCGCGCGCTTGAAGCCCTGCACGAGGTTCACGCCGTCGTCGGTGCTAACCACGTCGCCGAGCGCCTCGGCGCGGGCCACCAGCAGCCGGATGTCGTCAGAGCCGGGCATCGCGAGACAGGCGTCGATCACGTCGTGGCGGATGCCCTCTTCGCGCAGGTGCACCTTGAGCCGGTCGTGGAAGAACGCCAGCAGATCGGTTGAAAGGTCCGGCACCAGCCCCGCCACCGTACGGAAGACCGAACCCTCCTGCGCCGCGTCCTTGTCGGCGAGCCTGTCGAGCAGCGCGTGCAGCGCGGCGCCGAAGACGCCGTGATCGGCGATCTCGTCGACCAGCGCGTCGATGGCCTCGAGATCGGCCTCGCTCGCGTCATGGTTCACGTGGCGCTTGTGGCGCAGCAGCTGCGCGTCGATGTAGCGGTCGAGCGGCAGCCGCAGCTTGTTCGCCAGCACCAGCCGGATCACGCCGAGCGCCGCGCGCCGCAGCGCGAAGGGGTCCTTCGAGCCGGTGGGCTTCTCGTCGATCGCCCAGAAGCCGGTCAGCGTGTCGAGCTTGTCGGCCAGCGCCACGGCGACCGAGACCGGCGCTTCGGGCACCTGGTCCGACGGGCCGAGCGGCGAGTAATGCTCCTCGCAGGCGGCGGCGACCGCGTCGGGCAGGCCGGCGGCCTCGGCGTAGTAGCGCCCCATGAGGCCCTGCAGTTCGGGGAACTCGTAGACCATTTCCGAGCTCAGGTCGGCCTTGGCGACCCGCGCGGCCTGTTCGGCCTGCACCGGGTCGGCGCCCACGGCGGAGGCGATCTCGCGCGCCAGCGCGGCGATGCGCTCGATCCGGTCGCGCTGGCTGCCCAGCCGGTTGTGGAAGGTCACGTTGCCGAGCCGCTCGGTCCAGGCCTCGAGCCCCTCCTGCTTCGCGACGCGCAGGTCGTTCTCCCAGAAGAACTTGGCGTCCGACAGCCGCGCCGACAGCACCTTGTCGTTGCCGGCAAGGATGGTGGCACCGTCGTCGGTGGTCTCGATGTTCGCCACGGTCACGAAGCTCTCGATCCGCCCCGAAGCCGGGTTCCGGACCGAGAAGAACTTCTGATGTTCCTTCATCGAGGTCTGCAGCACCTCGGGCGGCAGGCCGAGGAAATCCTCGCCGATGCGGCCCATCAGCACCACCGGCCACTCGACGAGCCCGGCAACCTCGGCCAGCAGGCCGCGGTCCTCGACCACCTCGAGCCCGTTTGCGAAGGCGCGGTTGGTCGCGTCATGCCAGATGGTCTCGGCGCGCTCCTCGGCCGACAGGACGACCTTGGCGCGCTTGAGCTTGGTCTCGTAGTCCTCGAACGAGCTCACCTCGAACGGCGCGCCGCCCATGAAGCGGTGGCCCTCGGTGACGTTGCCGGCGGTGATGCCGTCGATGTCCAGCGGCACGACCTCTGCGCCGGCCTCGTCCGACAGCAGGCACAGGATCCGATGCAGCGGCCGGACCCAGCGCAGCGTGCCCGCGCCCCAGCGCATCGACTTCGGCCAGGGGAAGTTGCGGATCGTCTTCTCGAGCACCTCGGCCACGATCTCGGCAGCCGGGCGGCCCGGCTTCTCGATGATCGCGTAGAGCACCGTGCCCTTCTTGTCCTCGCGCTCCTCGCATTGCTCACGGGTGACACCCGCGCCGCGCAGGAAGCCGGCGATGGCCTTCTCGGGGGCGTCGACCTTTGGCCCGCGACGTTCCTCGCGGGTGGCGGGCGAGGCGGCCAGCAGGCCCTGCACGGTCAGCGTCAGCCGGCGCGGGGTCGAGAAGGCGGCGGCGCCGCTGTAGGTCAGACCGCTTTCCACCAGCCCGTCGGTCACGAGCTTTTTCAGATCCTCGGCCGCGCGCGTCTGCATGCGGGCAGGAATTTCCTCGGACAGGAGTTCGATCAGAAGGTCGGGCATCGTCTCACCAAAGCATCAGCCCGGGCGACACGCCCGGGCGGTTGTTTGGGGGTGGATAGACCTACAAGGAAGCGAGGTCCAGCCGTTTGCCCGCAACGGGCCGGGACGGGCTCAGGCGGTCGCCTGTTCGAGCTTGCCCTCGGCCTTCAGCTTGGCGCGGCGCGCCAGCGTCATCACGTCGTCACCGGCACGGCGGGGCACGATGCGGTAGGCGGCCTCGATGAAGTTCTCGACGGCGAAGCCGATCAGGCCGAGCGCCACGACCCCGAGCAGCACACGCCCGTAGGCAACCGAGCGGATCTTGTCGAGCGCGGTGCCCACGCCACCGGCCTCGCCAGGGTTATGGGTGAAGCCGGCATAGATGATCGTCGCGCCGATGATGCCGATCACCACACCCTCGGCGACTAGGCCGAACTTCATCACCGGGTCGAGCTTGCGCGCGAGCGGTGTCACCCGGATGTCCTTCTTGTAGTCTTCCGAGATGCCCTTCTTGGCGTAGTAGATGCCGGCACCCACGGTCGCGATGCCAACGGCCATCACGAGGTACGGCCCCCAGGGCATCGACATGAGCTTCTGGGTCATGCTCTGTGTGCCGCTCTCGCCGCCACCGCCGCCGTTCATCGCTGTGGTCGCGACCGACACGCCGATGGCGCCGTGAATGAGGCCGGTGATGACCTGGCCCGCGCGGGCCACGATTCCCTTGGCCTCGCTGCCGTAGCACTCGAGATCCATCCACGCGTCAATCAGCCGCCAGACCATGTAGGCGATGAGGCCGATGGCGATCGCCCAGAGCAGCGCCACGCCCCAAGGCACGCTGGTCAGCTGGGCAAGGGCGTCGGTCGTGCCCTCGGCGCTGCCTCCGCGCCAGGCGGCGAACAGCGCGAGGCCGCCCACGACGGTATAGACGGCACCCCGTGCGGCGTATCCGGCGCGCATGACGGGAACGACCCAGGCGGGGGCTCGATTGTCGGACATTGGCATTTCTCCTCGGTTGGAGAGACAGCGCGCGAGAGGCCCTTCCGGTTCCATCACCTCGCGCCGCAAGAGGCCAATTGGCGGCGCATTCAGGAATAATTCCGGACGACCACAGGGGCAGGGCGCGACCGCCGCCGCTTCTTCTGGCCAGAAATATCCCGGGGGAGTCGCCGCAGGCGACGGGGGCAGCGCCCCCTCCGGCGGGCCGTTTCCGCCCGCGCAAGGGTCAGTCGCGGGGCGGACAGTCCTCGCCGAGCGGTGTGCCGTCATAGGCCTTGTCGCCGCAGTCGTTGATCTCTTCCCAGATGTAGCCGCGTCCGTTCTCCGTCACCGCGACGACCCGGTCGATGCCGTATTCGACGTTGCGCTCCGCGGTGTAGACATGCGCCTCGCCGGTCTCGATCATCAGCCCGATCTCTTCCGCATCGAAGCAGCCGAACCAGAAGGGCGCGTTGCGCGGCTCGGCGCCCTCGTAGCGCTCGAAGCGCGGGTCGAGTGTCTCCGGCGTTTCGGGTGTGGTAAAGCATGCACGGAAGCGGATCGGCGAGCTCGACGCGTCGATTCCCTCGAAATCGCCGTAGGGAATGTGCTCGGGCGTGCCGCCGCCGACCGGGGTGAGAAAGACCTCTCCCGCGTCGTCGGCGACCCGCTCGTAGTAGTGGAAGACCTGGAAATAGTAGACGCCGGCGCCGAACAGCAGGGCTGCGACGACGATGGCGATGGCAAGGATCTTGCCGCTCATGCGCTGGTCCTCCGGTGGTGGCTCGGGCCTCGGCTCAGGCGGCGTAGCCGCCCGCCTCGGTCATCACGAAGGCGTCGGCGCAGCGCTTCGCGAGCGCCCGCACGCGGCCGATGTAGGCCTGCCGTTCGGTCACCGAGATCACGCCCCGCGCGTCGAGCAGGTTGAACAGGTGGCTGGCCTTGATGCACTGGTCGTAGGCCGGGTGCGCCATGACGATGCGCTTGCCGGTCTTCGGATCGACGTGGTCCGAGGACAGGATCCGCTCGCATTCTTCCTCGGCTTCCTCGAAATGCTTCAGCAGCATGTTGGTGTCGGCCACGTCGAAGTTCCAGCGCGAGTATTCCTCCTCGGTCTGGCGGAACACGTCACCGTAGAGCAGCGGCTGCGGCGAGGACGGGTCGTTGAACGGCATCTCCATGACGTGGTCAATGCCCAGCACGTACATCGCGAGCCGTTCCAGCCCGTAGGTCAGCTCGCCCGACACGGGCGTGCAGTCGTGGCCGCCGACCTGCTGGAAATAGGTGAACTGCGACACTTCCATGCCGTCGCACCAGACTTCCCAGCCAAGGCCCCATGCGCCCAGCGTCGGGCTCTCCCAGTCGTCCTCGACGAAGCGGATGTCGTGCAGGCCCGTGTCGATGCCGATCGCCTTCAGCGAGCCGAGATAGAGCTCCTGCAGGTTCGACGGGTTGGGCTTCAGGATCACCTGATAC
>MDTG01359608.1_pt1 | contig 22936 bp, 13 predicted proteins | sample 811421 | NCBI WGS metagenome assembly MDTG01 (sample SAMN05326645, study PRJNA326480) | marine metagenome | isolation source: seawater | place: Pacific Ocean: South East | collected 2011
ACTGTTCCTGCGATCACCTACACGCTGAGCGATGGCGAAGGCGGCAGCGACACGGCCGACCTTGTGATCACGGTCGATCCTGTAAACGATGCGCCTGTGATTGCCGGTGGCGATCAATCTGGCAGTGTATCGGAATCGGGGAATCTCGACAACGGTAGCGTGGTCGTTGGCTCGCCTTCGGACAGCGATGGCTTTTCATCCAGTGACGTCGATGGGGATACACTAACCTGGAGTTTGCTTGGTACCTTGAATGGCGGGACAATTGACCCTGCTGATGCGACATACGGCACCTTCAGCATTGACAGCTCAACGGGGGTCTGGACCTATGCGCTGAACAACTCATTGCCTGCTACTGAAGCTCTGAACGAGGGTGATACTGTTACGCTCACCTATGTGGTGGAGGTTAGTGATGGCAATGGTGGCACGGCAACGCGCAATGTCGTTGTTTCGATCAACGGCACGAATGATTCACCAGTCGCGCAGTCAGATGATGGCGCAGTTACCGAATCCGGTGTCCTGGACGGAGGCAATACCCCGACCGCAGGCGTGTCTGAAGCTAGCGGAAACGTGCTCACAAACGACAGCGATGTTGACGATGGCGAACAGGCTGCATTGATCGTCAATGCAGTGAGCTTTGGTGGTTCACTAGGCACGCTAGGTAGCAGCGTCGCTGGGATGTACGGTTCGTTGGTCCTCAATTCCAACGGTACTTACACTTACACACTGGATAACTCTCTGGCGGCGACCCAGGCGCTTGAGCAAGGTCAAGAAGTAGTGGAGGTCTTCGCCTATATGACGGAGGATCCCAACGGGGCTGAGGACAGCAGCACCCTTACTATCACCGTCACCGGCACCAACGATCAACCTGTGATCACTTCCATGGCTTCGGATGCCATGGGCACGGTAACTGAGGTTGGTACAGTCGTGCCGGGCGTATCGAGTGCCAACGGTTTTCTCACCGCATCCGATGTTGACGCCGATGCAACGGAGAACTGGAGCATCAACGGGTCCACAAATGGCACCTACGGCACCATTGGCATTGATGCCACGACAGGTGAGTGGACCTATACACTGGATAATTCGCGTGCAGCCACTCAGGCGCTAAACGATGGTGACACGGCGACAGAGACTTTCACTGCCCGAGTACAGGATGAGCACGGTGCCTATAGCGACCAGACCATCACCATAACTGTCAACGGTTCGAATGACATCCCGGCAGGCACAGGTAATGCGACTGTGATTCTGGATGAAGACGATACTGCCACAGGCTCTCTTCAGGACTATGTGGACGATGTCGACGATGTTCTGGAGTTGACCGGGTTTTCGGTAGATGTCGATGGCGATGGTACTGATGAGGATTTTGCACCTGGCCAGACTGCCACGATTGAGGATAGCAGCGGGAATACTCTAGGGACTCTCACCGTCGCACTGAATGGCAATTACACCTTCACACCGGCGCAGCATTACGCAGGAGATGTGCCGACGGTAACCTACACACTGGAGGAAACCGGTGGAGCCGGTACGGCTGTCAGCCAGACCATCGATTTCTCGATCGACAAGCTGGCCGATGCGCCGACCTTGGGGGCTGACAAGACACTCAACACACTTGAGGATGAGGCCGCGCCACTGGGCCTGACCGCTCCTGTCGTTATCGATACAGGCACGGGTACAGCCAACAATGATAATCCAGAGCGCATAGGCGAGATTACCATTTCCATCAGCGGGGCCGGTGCGGGAGGCGCAACCCTTCTGAATGGTGCGCAGCCGTTGAATTTTGTTGGCGGCGAAGTAACAATCGTGCTGACCGATATTGATCACGTCAACGGTGTTCCGGCTGAAGACATTCCAAACGGAATCTACCACATGACCACGGCTCAGTACGAGGCCTTGCAAGTGGTGCCGAATCCTGAGGACGGCAGGGATTTCTCCCTTGAAGTTAGTGCAACCAGCTATGAGGTCGATGGTGCAGGCACGATCATCGCGGCAGTTGACGGAGCCACAAGCACACAAACAATCGACGTGGATGTCCAGGCTGTAACAGACGGTGCATCACTGACCATTGGCGGTGCCGCCAGCGCGACCGTGACCGGGAATGAAGATTCCAATATCACCGTCACTGGCCTTGCCGCTGCGCTGCTCGATACGGATGGCAACACAGGGACGGACACCGACGGAAGCGAAACCTACTGGTATACCGTCTCCGGCCTGCCGGTGGGCTCGCGCGTAATTCTTGACGGAGTGAGCACAACCATCACGTCTGTGGGGCAGTCGGTATCATCGGCAACCAGTACCTCTGCGACTCCGCCGACACTGGCCATCAGGCCACCACAGCATTTTAGCGGCGATATCAGCGGCGTAACGATCACCCTGAATTCACTCGATACTGATAGTGATTCCATCGGGACGCCAGCCACTCTTACGAGTTCGGTTGCGCTTGATTTGGAGGTCAGCCCTAGAGCCGGGGATGCGACGAGCTCGAACGTATCGACGGTCGAGGATACGGCAGTGGCCTTCCTGGCGGGTGTCAGGGTCACCGATACCGGCACGGGAACCGAGGTTATCGACTCCGTTTCGTTCACTGTACCCAATGGCTGGACAGTCACCGACGCACCCAGCGGGCCAGAGTGGAGTAATACGGGTAGTGGCAGCAATTACGTCATTACATTTACAGCAGGGACGAGCGAAGCGGCTCGCGAAGCCATTCTCGACGCTTTCACTATCACACCGCCAGATCACAGCAGTGCAGATACGACCATCGGTTTGTCCATCGTCACAACTGACACCAACACAGTCGGCGGAGTAACGCAAACCGACACGCGCACGACGAACCGGGATGTTCAGATAACCGTCACTCCGGAAGCTGAACGGACCGATACCGACAGTGACGCTGATGGCAGCAATGACGTAACGATGACTGCCGGTCATGCCTATTCGACGCCCGGCCAGGAAGACAGCTGGTTCGATCTCAATGTCGAACCAGGGTTCCAATTGGCCGACAATTGGTCAAATGAAGACAGCGATGAGCAGTTCTTCGCGGCTCTGACGCCATCGCTTGCTTCCTCCGAACCGACGGATTCGGTGATTGGAACGCAATTCCGCTATTCAACGGATGGCGGCGCGACGTTCACCACGGTGACCTATGTTGGTCAGCCGATCCTGGTGCCGGTCGACTACCTCGATACGCTGGAAGTCAAACTTGGACCTGACGTTGCAGGCACCCTTACAATTGCAGTGCAAGCGCACACGATCGATACCGACCCCGACACCGGTACTACGGTCAGCGACACTTCGGGGTCTGCCACGCTTTCCCTGATCGAATTCGATCCGGTGGCAGAGGCTGTCACGATGGCGCTCAATGCCCGGGCCGTCGGCCTTGAGGATACACCGATTGACCTGAATATCAGGACAGTCAGCTCAGATAGTTCCGAGACTTTCAATCTCACGATCTCAAATATTCCTACAGGCGCGATCATCACCTACGACGGCGCCAACCTCCCGATCGTTGGCGGTTCGGTGACGATTACCGATTTCGACAATGATGCGCCGATGACGATTACTCCGCCGATGGATAGCAACCAGGATTTTACACTGGATGTGAGCGCGGTTTCTGTCGACGGTACGAGCACATCGTCGCCGGTTTCGCGTACCATCAACGTATCCGTTGCAGGCGTGGCGGATGTGCCGGTCGTGACTCTGGCTGCATCGCCTTTCACGACCACCGAAGAAGCTCTCGATACGACTGGCAATAATCAGGTTGCGTTGACAAACTTGGTCAGCAGTATCGCGGCTAGTGACTCTGATGGTTCCGAAGCGACGACCCTGCGTATAACAGGGCTTGACGGGAGCTTTTCGATCAGTGGCGCAGTCACCGTAGTAGCCGGCACTGGTACGGAGCGCGTCTGGAGTGTGTCCGCGAGTGATCTGTCCAATGTCTTCGTGAATCTGCCTGAAAACTATAGTGGGACCGTGGATTTTGGGGTTGCCGCGGTTGCGACTGAAAGTGATGGTGATTCTCTGACTGATGCGACGGTGCCCATGAGTTTCACTGTCACACCTTCCCCGGAAGCAGGCATTGTAGCTTCGGCTGCGTTAGTCGAGGATGAAATCCAGCCCCTTAGTCTGGCTATCATCCACCAGAATGGTGATACGGATGAGACACTCGGCGAAGTATATATTCCGGTAGGTTACGACGACAGTGCCTACACGCTGTATATCGGTGCAACGGACATCGGATCTGCGGGCCTTGCCACAACCGTTATTGGCGGAACGACATACTATGTGATCGCGCCCGCACAGATAGATCAGTTAGGCGCACAGCCTGCTGCGGATCTGGATGGGGACCTGCCCACCCTGGACTATCTGTATCAGGTGGTCGATCCGTCCAGTGACGGGTCCCTCCCTTCTGTGGCGGTCATCAACAATGGAAGCCTTGCGCTGAATGCGGCGCCGGTTACCGATGTTGTTGATGCGTCCGTCACGGCAATGAGCCTTGGCACGGCATCGGGCAGCATCGCAAACAATGTGCCGACCGGCGATGACGCAAACCCGGATTTCATGTCGGTTACCACTGGCGGCACATTCACGGTCAACCTGCATGTCGATTCCGCGGATATTGACGGCAGTGAACATCTGGTACGTGTGCTGATTACCGGCTTGCCGGAAGGCGTGACTGTAACAGATGCCGCACAAATCGGATCGGGCACCTGGCTGTTGATCTATGACGGGGTCGATGCGTTGGCGCTCGGCGCCGGGGGTGTCGATGTACCTGTAGAGTTCCTTGTCGGCGCTGGCGCAGCCAATGGACTTTCGTCAGTGACAATGTCCGTTCAAGCACAAGACCGTGGCGATGATCCGGCCAGTGTGGCGACAGTCGAAACGGATTCGGTTCAATGGAGCCTTGAACTCGATCGATCAGGAACAGGTGGTTCGTCGCCCCCGACAATTGTTGAATGGGAGTATAATGGCAATAGCGGTCAGGAGGATACTGATTTTTCGCTGAGCGATGTAATCGATGCTTCGGTTACAGTGCCGAACACCGCAGTCGCCTACCTCTATACGGTGACAATCCGCGACCTACCAGACGATGCTATTGTCACTGGCATGACAGCCACTACGATTGCCGGAGAGCTGATCTACACGCGAACCTTTACGGTAGACCCAGGACAGGACAGCCAGACCGCGCTTGATAGTGTGATGGCCTCCATCAGCGTCACGGCGCCGGAGCACGCAAACGATAACAATTCGGACTTCGAATTCAGTTCGTCGCTGACGGCTTCGGCTGTTGGTGGCGTCATTGTCGAAGATTCGACAACCGCAAACGTCCCAATCACCCCCGTTAGTGATGAGCCGAGCGTTGTTGTGTCGGTTGATGATGTTGATGAAGGGCAGACTGAGCTCAACGCTACAATCACAGTCAGCAACCCCATTGACGGGGCGGATGGCGAGATTGTGGGCGGCATTGCCTATGTTCAGGTCGGCAACACTGGCAATCCGGGCGGAGTTGTGAGCGATAGTGTAGGTACACCCTTAACACTCACTGCGGTCAGCGGCGTTGCAGGCGTTCCCGACGGGGATTACTACATCGTCAATGTCGGCAGCAGTGGTGGCTCCGTCGACCTGACCTACACGGCGGCAGGTGGCAGTACCTTGCAGCCGGGAGATGTCACGTTCACTGCAATTGCGCAGACGCAAGAGACCGGTGCGGCCAACGTTGCAACGGCTTCTGGGACTGATACTGGAGCCGTCGTGATTGCGAACAACGGAGTCACGGTCACTAGCAATCCCGCCACCGGCAATGAAGCTGCTGAGGTCGAGAACCCGCAAGCCATTGAATTAACCGGCTTGAGCGTGAGCCTTGTGGATGATGACGGCTCTGAATCGGTGCAGACAATCCTCCTTTCAGGCGTTCCGGACGGTTTCCAGATCATCACGGGGAGCAACCCAGGCGATGCTGTGGCTGCGAGCCAGGCGTCCAACGCTGGCGGTGATGGAACAACCAACACCTGGCTGCTAACTTCCAACGGAACTCTCCCGGCCTATATCGGGATCATCCCGCCGGCGTTCTGGAGTGGCACGATCACCGACCTGGAACTGGTCGTGCAGTCCGGGGAGACCAGTCTGTCGGACAAGCTGATCGAGACTTTCTCTTACCCAGACATAACGATCAACGCCGTGGCGAATGGCCTGACTATCGATCCGACGCTTACCTTTGCGACCGAAGGTGATCTTGTGTCGATGAACCTCAACGCTTCCATGCTGGATCCCGAAACGTCGCTCGCGGCCGGAGACGACAGCGTTGAAACGACAACATTGGAGATTACCGGGCTCGGTGAGTATGCGGCCTTTTATTCCGGCGCGACACTTGTCACGCCCAGCGGATATGATGTCGGAAGCGATACATACACACTTAGCGGCCTGACTCAGGATGATCTGGACAACCTGTCCTTTGTGCAGGCGGCATCCGCATTGACAGATCAGGATGGCGGGGCTGCTGATACCCAAATCAGCATCAGTGCCTATACCACTGAAAGTTCAAATTCCGATCAGTCTGCTACCGTCAATGGCTCTTTGACTGTCTATCTGGACGAAGTTCTGGCGACGACCGGTGACGACATCTTCATCAACAGCGGAAATCCGGTCGATGGGAACGCCGGAAATGACACTGTGATGCTGCGTGTTGGAGAAAGCATCGATCACAGCGCGCTGGCGTCTCTTCTGGAGGAGGTTGAGACGATTGATCTCTCCGTTGAAGGGGCAAACACCATTTCGGGTGGCCTGTCAGAAAGCGACGCGCAGAGTATTTTCGGCTCGACTTCCGGCACTTTGACTATCGACGGCGACGGAGATGACTCTGTCGAATTGCTGGATGGCGGTGAATGGAGCACAACCGGTGCGATTTCAGGTGGTTACATAACCTATACCAGCGACTCAGGTTTTACCTTGCAGATCGATGCTGACATCAACGTGTCTTATGTGATCTAGGATATATAACGATGATTGAAAAAAATGATCGAATGACAATGGCGAGAACAGGGGAGGTGAGGACAAGAGGGCGTCGTAACCTGATGTCCCTCCGCACCGGGACAGTTCTAGTATTGAGTGCCGTTGCCAGCTTTGCGTCTCCTGTCCTCGCTCAGGAAATCAATCCCGTGGATGAGATTAGCAATCCTCAGGCTAATGAATTCCAGCGGGTGGTGATGGCTATTGAGGATTTTGATACGCCGTTCGTTCGCGATGGCGTGTTGAGGGAGAGAGAGACTTTCGTGCCGGTCGAAAGGGCGATGACGAAGGAACAGGTGCGACAATTGGTTGGTGAACCTGTCCGCATGGAAAATTCACTTGCGGATAAATGGGTTTATCAAATCAAGTTCGTATTGCCGGAATCAAACAACTTCATCGTCTGTCAATACAATATTATGTTCGACATGGAGCAATTTGTCGATGCTGCGGTATGGCGGCGGAGGCAATGTGAACGATTGGCCGAGGGTGAACCCTTGATCCAGTAACAAATCAGGATCATTCCGGTTCAAGATAATTACTGTTCCCGCATAGACTGCCGCACTGTTCTCAGAATTGGTTTCGTCAGATAACTCCATACGGTCTGTGAACCTGTCAGAATCTCTGCTGTGGCGGTCATGCCCGGCTGCAGGTCAATCAATTGGTTGGCCTCGCGGGGACGCATCGTATCTGTATCGACTTCCAGATTAACCCGGTAGTATGTGTTTGTTGTACCGTCTTCTCGCTGCTCGCTAAGAGTGTCGGGGCTAACATAGACAACAGCGCCATCACCCGAACCATACACGGCACTATCGTATGCATCGAAATTAACGCGTGCCCGTTGACCTGTCTGTACGAACGCGATGTCGCGTGGCGGCACTTGTGCTTCCACGATTAGACGCTGCCCAGTGGGCACGATTTGCAACACTTCATCGCCCGGCCGCAGAACCCCGCCAATGGTTGTAAGGCGGACATTTTTGACAATGCCGTCTGCTGGCGCCCGTAGCTCAGCTCCTGCCAGAATATCTTGACGCTGTGTAAGTAACTGCCGCGCGGCTACGAGTTCTTCCTCGGTCTGGACAAACTCAGTCTGCAGATCGCGAACATATTGGGCCTGAGTACTGGAAATACGGCCTTCGGTTTCCACGATCGCTCTGTTCATCCGGATGATTTCCGAACGCGCCACATCGCCTGTTTCGAGCAGTGGTTGATGTAGGTGCAGTTCTTCCCGCTGTAGGTTCGCCATGGAGCGGAGCGAGCGTATTTCAGCCGCCAGTGCAGCCTGCCTGCGTACAAAGAGTTGTCGTTGATTGGAAATGAACTCGGGATAGCCGGCTACACTTGCAGGAAAGCTCAGTGGTTTGTCGAACAGTTCAGCGTCAATCCGTGCCATCCGGCTTTCGAGTGCCGCAACTCTTGCACGTGATTCCTCCAGTCCGGCCAAAAGTTGCACGGTATCCAGTTCGACAAGCAATTGTCCCTTCCCAACTGTGTCTCCCTCACGCACATGAATCGCGCTGATCGATCCGCCTTCCTCGCTCTGGACAATCTGCACACGAGCATAGGGAACAACACGCCCAGGTGCGCGGGTAACCTTGTCCAACTCCGCCCAATGGGCCCAGCAGACGAAGGCCGTTACGGAGACGCAGATCAAAATTATGATCCAATGGGAAGCACGTAATTTACTCATCATATGTCCGTCTTGCGAATTTTTGTGGTGATCGTTCCAAGACTGGATGAATCTGCCTTAGTAGTTCCCTGGTAGGACCCCGTACCGGTTCCATTCCCCTTTACAATCTCATGCGGTGGGCCGTCCCGAACCACCTTGCCCTGTGACATGACCAAGATACGCGAAAAATGGCTGAGCAATTGGGGCTTGTGGGAAACCATAACCAGGATGGACTTGTCATCAAGCTGCTCCTCTATTGCCGAGAATGCCGCAGCCTCTGTAAGTTGGTCCAGGGATGCCGTTGGTTCATCAAGCAACCAAATCGACGGGCGCGCCATCAGCAACCTGTTGATCGCCACTAGGCTCCGCTGCCCCCCCGACAGTCCTTTTCCGCCTTCTTGTATCGGTGACGCAAGCCCATCTGATTGCGCTGCGACAACGGAATCCAGTTTGGTTTTCCCAGCCATCTCCATGATTTCGTTGTCGGTTATGTCAGCCAAACCCATAGTGAGATTGTCGCGAAGCGTACCGTTTACCAATCGAGAATCTTGAGGCACGTATCCAATCTCTCGGCGGGCAATGTCTTCAGCAATTTGCGAAAGATTCAGACCGCCAAGTAGTATCTGGCCCTGCTGTGGCGAGTAGAGACCGGAAAGAAGTTTGAGCAAAGTTGATTTGCCTGAACCAATCCCGCCAACCACAACCACACGTTCGCCCGGCGAGATAACGAGACGATCAATTTCAACCGCGGGACGTTGGCTCCCCGGGTACGCGAAGAATGCATCGCGAAAAGTGTATTCTCTTATGATTGTGTCAGGACGCAAAGCTCCGGCACCGCTGGCTGGATCAAGCGGTAATGCCATGATTGCGTCGAGCGCATTCAGCGAACTGCGAGCGTAGCCCCACTGCACAATCAAATTCGGTAGTTGCGCTACAAGCGGCCCGTTAATCCGTCCTGCGATAATCGAACAGGCAAGCAGCGCACCCGTTGTAATCTGCCCGGTTGCAGCAAGATAGGCTCCCCAGCCCATTATCGCGACATAGGACATCTGTTGCAAGGTGCCGAATAGGCTTCCGGCAACTGCTGACGCTCTTTTTACCGGAATTTCATAATGGTGAACCTCGTGCACCAGGCGGTTCCACCGGCCAATCATGAACCAGAGGCCACGATTGGCTTTCACGGTTTCCCCTGCATCTAGCGCTTCCACGAGCATGCCGTTCTTACGGTTGCCGCTTACCTGCGCCTTGTTGGTGCCGGCCCGAATGATGCGTGCAAGGCCAAGGGCCACCAGGATTGCGAGGGGCAGACTGACAATTGGGACCAACGCCAGCTTTCCGCCAATCATGGCTATGACGGCGATAAAGAGTAGCGCAAACGGAAGGTCTGCAAGCATAAAGATCGAGCCTGAAGACAAGACCTGCCTGACTTGCTCTTGCCCGCGCAATTGGGCAGCAAGAGTTCCGATTCCCGGTGGCCGTAAATCGAGCCGGACTGCTTGAGCACGAGAGAAAAAGAACTCGCTTACCTCTGCGTCAATATCCTGCGCCTCGCGCTCCAGCAACAATGCGCGCAAGCTGCGCAACGCGAAATCCAGCAAGAGCGCAAAGAGCACGCCTACCGTTAGCACCAGTAGCGTATCAAAACTCGCCAGTGGGATTACGCGATCATAAAGCTGCATCGAATACAATGAGGTCGCAAGCGTGAGAAGGTTGGCGAATACCGTGGCCAGCCCTGCCATGATCAGGGGTTGTTTCCGTCGACGGATCGCCCGCCAGAATATGGACACAGCCCTTTCATCTTCCGTTGCCAGCGGGTCGGGCACTCGTAAGCTGAAAAATCGTTGTGACGGATCGTATTTGAAAGTTTCAGATCTGTCGATGATCGCAAGACGTTCCGCACTGTCCCACTGACGTGCAACGGCCCACCCGTTTTCAGTATCGAATAGCAGTAACGGGAACTGGTCGGCCCTGGGGCGCTCTGCAATGACTTTCGCGGGTTCCCAGCCAAGCGTTGCTACTAGAGTGTCTAGGGCATTGGCGTCGGCCCCTAGATCAATTTCATGAAGCTCTGCATTCCAGCCAGGAGCAAGTGGTTTTCCAATTTCTTTCGCATAAAGGGTTATCGTGCGCTCAATCATCAAACTACTCATGCGGGTTGGTCTGCGCAGGATCAAACTGCCATCGACAGGAAAGTGCCAGGATTCGTGCTGTTGCAGCCGCGGCTGTTACACGGGCATCACTTTCGGAGAGTCGGGCCGTTGCCGCTTCCCGAACGGCATTCATAACGTCCAGCCAACTCCGCCTTCCCGCGACAAACTGGCGTTCGTAGCTGGCAATGATCAGATCAGCTGTATCTGCTGCCTGCAGACCGGAATCGATTCTACGACTAGCCGCGCGCAAAAGCACATAGTTCCTGCGGAATTGAGATCGAAGCGACCTCTCAGTCTCCCCGAACTCCGCCATCGCGCGGCGGATTCGTGCATCGGAGCTGTCAATGGCCGTGATGGCGGCAAGACCATTTCCAGTCTGTGCACGCAATACTATAGCAGCGCGCGCACCGGTGATTTCGTTCTGCGACAATTGCAACAATACCTGTGGCCATAGTTGCGCGCGCGCCCAATCACTCTCAGCTTCGGCCACTTCGATCAAATCAGTCAATGCAGCCAGACTCGGACTACACGCCAGCGCTTCAGTGAGGGCCACTTCTTCCGGCGGAACCAGTTCGGCAACAGTCATCGGTGGGAGTGTTGGATGAATATCTGCACTGCCGGTCAGTTCTTGCAGCCTCAGTCGGGCTGACTCACGTTCCTCTTCGGCCAGCGCAAGCTCCAGCTCAACCTGAGCGGTGCGCGACTGCCCCAGTACATAGTCAGTGCGTGGAGAAATCTCTTGTTGAACGCGGCGATCAATCGCTGCAAGCAGTCGACTGTGTTCGTCTAGACTGTATTGGAGAACTTGAACGCGCTGGTCGGCGAGCGTAAAATTATAATATGATTCAGTAACTTGTAAAACAATGTCCTGCCGAGTCTCGCCAACCCGATTCTCGCCAGCGCCTAGTTCAGCTTGCGCTCTGTCTATCTCTGAGCTGATTCGTCCACCAGACCAAATTGGCTGTTCTATCGCGGCATTGACGGCGAGTCCGTCGCTATCGGCGATTGACGAACCCCTCGTGGCACTCAGTGCCTCTACAGAAAGATTCGGAAATCTGAGCCAACGGGCACCCCGATAGTCAGCTTCCAATGCCTCAACCTCGGCTTCAGCTGCATTTATGAGCGGGTGTGTTCGAGCCGCAAGGGCAGCTGCACGCGCAAGTTCATCGGGAATCGCCATCGGCGTAGGTAGTTGAACATCCGGTGGCGGGTTTTCAGCAGGTCCGTAAAGGCCCACGTCAGCCTGCGCTTGTGATCGTTTTTCATCAGCCAATGTCGAGTAGCTTGGAAATATGATAAGCCCGATGCCTACGGCCAAGGTTGCCCATCTAACTCGGGTTCGAGATTGCTTTAAGAACTTGGACATTATGTGCGAAATCGAATCTTAGTTTCAGGACGATCGAAAGGAGAGCGGGTTTCGGAAAACGAGCCTGCTCCTCTCGGGATTATGCCTAATCGCTACCTACACCGAAGCGATAGGAGGCGAGAGCGAGTGTCCCCCGTTTCTTTTTGACCTAGGTGTTTAGTCCAACCCTTTTTGGTGCGCACGAAGTCCTGCGACGCTGCGCAAAAATTGTCACCGTTGTCGCAAATTCGTACGTGTAGGTCGCGAAATTGAGCCGGAGAAAAAATTTTCTCAGAACCGAAGGGGCTGAGTGGCTTGTCTACAAGAGTCTCTAGTCGTCCATAGGCGTCTCAAGTCACGAAAATCGTTGAAGATTTGGCGGAATTCCAGCTGAACCTGACCCTTGCGCCTTTCAGAAAGGTTCTCATTATGTTCCAACGCGGACTGCCAAAACCAAAGTGAGAAAAAGACAATGTCCAATACCGAACGCATCATCCGCCTCAAGACCGTGCTCGACCGCACTGGCCTTTCCCGCTCCACCATCTATCGCAAGATCGCCGAGGGCACCTTCCCGTCGCAGGTCAAAATCAGCATCCACGGCGCGGGCTGGCACGAGTCAGCCATCAACCACTGGATTGCCGATCCCGCTCACTATCGTGAAGAGGAACCGGCGGAATGAGCGGCCATCAAGCTGTCGAGCCGATCTGCGTCAGGGTCAATGACGCCGCCCGCATGATAGGGGTTGGGCGCACGAAGCTCTATGAACTGATCTCCAGTGGTGAGCTTGAAACGGTGAAGATTGGCAAGGCAACGCGCATCACAACGGCCAGTTTGCATGAACTGGTCAGGCGGCAGCGCATGTCGAATTAGCAAAATCAACTGGATGTTGGCCGCGCCTCTCGCTCTTGTCGGGTGTCTGATGCAAAAAAGCAGCCCACGCAGCCATTAGCTCGCGCCGCTTTTCGAAGAAATCAGTGCGGCGGTAAGCGGCTTCGACCTTGCTCGGCAATTTGTGCGCCAGCGCCTTGTCCGCGACTTCCTTCGGGAAGTTGGTTTGCTCAGATGACCAGTCGGTGAAGGTCGAACGGAAGCCGTGGACGGTCACATCTTCAATGCCGTCGTCGCGCAACAGCTTGGTCATCGTCATATCGCTAATTGGCTTCGTTCCGTTGTTGGTGAAGACTAGGCCATTATCGCTTACCCGCTCGCGCCAAAGCCTGCGAAGCAAGGCGAGGGCAGGGGGAGACAGTGGAACAACATGCGTTTCCCCGGCTTTCATGCGTTCGCCCGGGATGGTCCAGATTCCGTTATTCAGATCAAACTCCGTCCAGACTGCCAGCCGCGTTTCGTTCGAACGGACGGCATTGTAGATTGTGAAGCGCAGCGCATCGCGCCCGGTCGTGGGTTGTGCAGCCGCTAGCTTCTGCATCAAGGCAGGCACGTCGGCATATGGCATGGCGGCCATGTGACCGCGTTTGTCGTTTTGGCGCGGCAGGCCTTTGCGGACGGATCGCAGAGACACTTCTTCCGGTACCCATCCCTTGATGTGCGCAAAGTCCAACACAACACCGATGCGCTGCAAGAGGCGACGGGCTGTTTCGGGTATCTCAAGCCATATTGGCGACAGGGCCTCGACGACGCAGGCACTGTCGATGCGATCAACCGGCTTCGATCCGATGCGCGGGAAGATGTGCCTTTCGAAGCTGCTCATCCACTTCTCGAAGTGCTTTTCCTTCCAGCCCTCGCGCAAGGTATCTCCGCAAGCCCGCGTCGCTGCTTCGAAGTTGGGCGCAATTCTGTGCGCTTCCCTCCTCTCAGCGATTGGATCGTGACCTTCCCTCACACGTCGTCGCAGCGCTGCCGCAGCCTCGCGCGCATCGGCCAGAGATACATCCAGGGCTGATCCAAGACCGTAATCGCGTCGCCTCCCATTGTGTTGCATTCGCAGCACCCAGGTACGTGCCCCGCTTGGCTTGACCACGAGGCAAAGGCCTCTGCCATCGACATGGCGTCCGGGCTTCGCATGCTTCACTTTGAGTATCGTCAGCGCCATCAGGTTCGGTTCCCTGTCAGGGACTTTTTGGGCCATTTTTGCCCCCAATCGGTCCCACATTCGTTCCCACGTTTTGACGTGGTTTCGGGCAAATCAGGGCGAACGACCGCGAACTTTATATCCGATAAATGACTGATTTTACAGTGTACTTAGAGACGCTCTGAAATTGCCTGAGACAAAAGTTATAGTCCCTCCTCCGCTACCATATCAGGCGCTAAAGGATGGCAATACTGTCAGCTTCGCGGCTGACAGGCAGAATCCGGATAATCACGGCAGGCATTCTCTAGGACTTCCTCTAGTCGGCTTTGCTGCTTATTGCGCAGAAACCGATTGCAATTGCCCCATGTTGCACTGCAATAGCACTCGTGTGCGAATTGTCATCGTAGACGAAAACGCGGGACGCGCGTCGATTATCGAGGAAGGCTTGTCGGCACTTCCTTCCGAGGAAGTCTATGTCCTTACCGATCGTCATGAGCTGGTCACCAGGATAGCGGAGATCGAGCCTGACATCGTCCTGATCGATCTGGGCAATCCGGCGCGTGACGTACTGGAGGACTATTTCGCCGTTAGCCGCGCGCTTGCAAAGCCGATCGCTATGTTCGTGGACGAGAGTGACGAAGAAGCGATTGCAGCTTCTATCGATGCAGGCGTCTCCGCTTATGTGGTAAACGGGCTCAACAGCCAGCGCATTCGCCCAGTGCTCGATCTTGCGGTGCGGCGTTTCGAGGCATTTTCGCGCTTGCAGAGCGACCTCGCCGAGGCGCGTGGGAAGCTTGCCGAACGAGAGACGATAGACCGCGCAAAACGCATTATCATGGACGGCAAGGGAATGACCGAGCCCCAAGCTTATGGCGAGCTGCGCCGCAAGGCCATGTCCACCAACCGGCGCATCGTCGAAATCGCCGAAGCGGTTGTTACCGCGCATGACCTGATGGGAGATTGACCACCATGGCGACGCGAGAACTGAGGATCGGCTTCCTTCCACTGGTCGATGCCTGCCTGCCTATCCTCGCGCAGGAACATGGCTTTGCCGAAGAAGAGGGGCTGCACCTGACCTTCGTGAAGGATGTCAGCTGGGCAACCGTGCTTGACCGCCTGCTATATGGCCATACCGACATGGCGCACATGCTGGCGCCGCTGGCCATTGCGACTACACTCGGTCGTGGTCGTCCGGCACAACAACTTGCAGCTCCTTTCGTCCTTGGGCTTAACGGTAATGCGGTAACGTTCTCCAAGGATCTCGCCGCGAGGGTTGGAGAGCCGGGCAAGTTGGGCGATCCCGTCGCCTTGGGGGCTGCGCTGAAGCTTGAGGTCGATCGGGCCAAGTCGGCAGGGAAGCCGCTCCGTTTCGGCGTCGTCCACCGCTATTCGAGCCATAACTACAAGCTACGCTATTGGCTGGCGGGTTGTGACATCCGTCCAGACGAGGACGTGGAAATCGTCGTCGTACCGCCACCGTTCGTGGCAGATGCCTTGGCGAGCGGCGAGATAGATGGGGCATGTGTCGGCGAGCCGTGGAATTCGATCTGTGTGGATCGCCATGTCGGCTCAATCGTGCTCTTTACGGCGCAGATCTGGCGTCGTGGTGTAGAGAAAGTGCTGGCGATGCGCGAGTCCGTGCTCGACCAGCGGCGCGACGAGACCGAAGCCCTCATACGAGCGATGCGGCGCGCCGGTGCGCATTTTATCGATCCCGTCAACTTTGAGAGCAATTGCCGTATTCTTGCTGGCCCCGACTACCTCGCTTCACCAGAGGAAATGGTCATGCAGGCGTTGACGGACAAGATTGTCCTCAGCAAGGGCGCACCACCGATTCATTATCCCGACTTCATGTTCCAGCACAGCGAGGCAGCCAATTTCCCCTGGGTCAGCCAAGCGGCCTGGCTCTACTCGCAAATGGTGCGTTGGGACTCGCTCGAATTTGATGGAGAGGATGCGCGGAAAGCGACTGGAACTTTCCGTCCCGACGTATACCGCAGCGCACTAAGAGACACCGATGACGACCTTCCGGGGGCAAATTCTAAGGTCGAAGGCAGCGTATCGCAGCTTACCCAGGTCGGCACTCAACAGGGCTCTATCACGCTGTCTGAAAACAGGTTTTTCGATGATCGGAGCTTCGATCCGGAACACGTCGAGGATTACCTCGCATCGCTCCCTTGAGTACTTTGCAATGCTGCGGTGCGAAAAAAGCAATTGCGCAGAATCTGCGAATCACATAACCATGTGAGCGAGCGGAGAGCTTCCACCCAAGGTCGGGTGAGTTAGGAGCCTCCGGTTATGACTGTAATTTGCGTGGCAACGTGGCCGCCCGAAATGGCTCCCTGAAGGGACCAGTTCGAGGCGGCTTTTTTGCGTTCCGCGCTGACGATGGAGACGAGTTCGATGTCGCAGAATGAGTTCAAGGGTCACCTCTCTCGCCGGACTGCCCTCGGCACCCTCGCGGCTTTCGCTGCCAGCGTTGCTCTGGTTGGCTGCGGCAGCAGCGATGAGAGCGGCGCAGCCGTTGCTCCAGCCAATATCGATGGTCCTCCTGAGAAGCCCAACCTCAAGCTCGGCTTCATCAAGCTGACCGACATGGCACCGCTTGCCATCGCTCTGGAGAAGGGCTTCTTCGTCGAGGAAGGGCTGAACGTCACGCTCGAACCTCAAGCCAACTGGAAAGTGCTGCTCGACGGCGTGATCGGGGGGCAGCTGGACGGCGCGCACATGCTGGCTGGCCAGCCGCTGGCTGCTACCATCGGTTACGGCACGCAGGCCAACCTGATTGCGCCACTCAGCCTCGATCTCAATGGCAATGCCATCACCCTGTCGAACCGGGTGTGGGACATGATCAAGGACGACCTGCCCAAGATGGCTGATGGTCGTCCGCAGCACCCAATCTCTGCATCGCATCTTCGTTCGGTGGTGGAGAGCTTCGAGGCGCAGGGCCGCCCATTTAACATGGGCATGGTGTTTCCGGTCAGCACGCACAACTACGAACTGCGTTACTGGCTCGCGGCTGGCGGCCTCAACCCTGGCTTCTATACCGATGGCGATGTGACCGGGTTGGTCGATGCCGAAGTGAAGCTGTCCGTCACGCCGCCGCCGCAGATGCCGGCCACGCTCGAAGCCGGCACTATCGAAGGTTACTGCGTCGGTGAGCCGTGGAATCAGCAGGCGGTTGCCATGGGTATTGGCGTGCCGGTGATCACTGACGACGAGATCTGGAACGATAACCCCGAAAAGGTGCTCGGTTTCCGCGAAGATTTCGCCACAAATTCCCCTGCCACGATGGCTGCCATCTTGCGCGCTGTAATAAAGGCGCAGCAATGGCTCGATGCCGATGGCGGCGCCAATCGCCAGGAAGCGGTCGAGATTCTCAGCCGTCCGAACTATGTCGGCGCCGATGCCGATGTGATCGCCGCCAGCATGACCGGCCAGTTCACCTTTGAGCCTGGTGACACGCGCCCTGCAGAAGGGTTCAACATCTTCTTCGACAAGTTTGCCGGTTATCCCTTCTACTCCGACGCCATCTGGTATCTCACGCAGATGCGGCGCTGGGGCCAGATCGCCGATGACAAGGCCGACCAGTGGTATTTCGACACTGCCGAAAAGGTCTACCGCCCCGATCTCTATCTCGCGGCGGCCAATAAGCTGGTCGTAGCGGGCACGATCGAAGAGTCGGACATCCCTGAAACCGATGGCTTCCGCGATCCGCAGGACGGGTTCATCGACGGCGTCACCTACAACGGGCGTGAACCCAACGCCTATCTCGCCAGCTTCGACATCGGCCTGAAGGAAGGCCAGCGCGTAACCGCTGCGGGCGTCAGCTGAGCTGCGCCGACCATTCAAGCGAAGGATAAATGACCATGGCTACCGCATTTGCAGAGCACGAAGCGAAGCAAGAACCGACCGTCGAAGCGGCTTCCGCTTCGGTCGCGGGTAATGTCGCCGCTCCGGTGGTCGGCCAAACTGAAGGCGCGCGTGCGAATTCGCCTGTTGGCGATTTCATGAAGCGCGTGCCTGCGATCGGTAGGAAACTGTGGCCGCCGATTGTGGGCATCGTTGCGTTTCTCGCCCTTTGGGCGATTCTCGCACCGCAGGTGGATACATCCCTTGGTGCGCTGCCGGGGCCGGTTGAAGTGGGTGAGCAAGGTGTGGCGCTATACGATGAATGGTCGGCAGCGCAGGATACCGAAGCGCAATTTTATGCAGATCAAGATGCGCGAAATGAAGCGGCGATCGCTGCTGGCAACGCCGGTTCGGCGACCGACTTCGACTATGCAGGGCCGCCGACTTTCCTCGACCAGATTTTCACCTCGCTGAAGACGGTTGCACTTGGCTTCTTTCTGGCGACTATCGTAGCGGTGCCGCTCGGCCTGCTGGCTGGTCTTAGCCCCACGTTCAACGCGGCGATCAATCCACTGGTGCAAATCATGAAGCCGGTCAGCCCACTGGCCTGGTTGCCTATCGTGACCATGGTGATCTCGGCCCTGATCACCGGCGCCGATCCCTTGCTGCCCAAGGCATTCGTGATCTCAGCCCTGGTGGTGATGCTGTGTTCGCTCTGGCCGACGCTGATCAACACCGCAGTGGGCACCAGCAGCATCGACAAGGACCTGCTGAACGTCGGCCGCGTGCTCAAGTTGGGATTCTTCGCCAAGCTGACCAAGCTCGTGCTGCCGGCCAGCCTGCCTTACATCTTCACCGGCATGCGCCTTTCGCTGGGCGTAGGCTGGATGGTGCTGATCGCTGCGGAAATGCTCGCGCAGAACCCCGGTCTCGGCAAGTTCGTCTGGGACGAGTTCCAGAACGGTTCCAGCCAGTCGCTTGCCCGCATCATGTTCGCGGTAATCGTGATCGGCTTCATCGGCTTCGGCCTCGATAGGCTGATGATGAGCCTTGAATCTCTCGTTTCCAAGAACCGGACGCTGTGATCATGCACGCTCAGACTACTCCCATCCTCACCCTTTCGGGCGTGACCAAGTCCTACACTGGCAGTGGCGGCACGACCCATGTGCTTGGCGGCATCGACCTGGAGATTGCCGAAGGTGAATTCGTCGCCATCCTAGGTTTCTCCGGCGCTGGCAAGACGACGCTTATCAATTCGGTAGCCGGTCTCGTGGAGCCCGACGGCGGCGAAATCCTGCTGCGCGGCAATCCGATCGACGGGCCGGACAAGGAGCGTGGCCTGGTTTTCCAGTCCTATTCGCTGTTCCCCTGGCTTTCGGTCGAGGCAAATGTCGCGCTGGCGGTGGACGCCGTGCACAAGGACAAGAGCAAGGCCGAGCGCGCAGCACTTGTGAAGCAGAAGGTCGAGCTGGTCGGCTTGGGCCACGCAATGGATCGCAAGCCGGCACAGCTTTCAGGAGGTATGCGCCAGCGCGTCGCAGTGGCTCGCGCGCTGGCGATGGAGCCCGAAATCCTGCTGCTTGACGAACCGCTGTCGGCGCTGGATGCGCTTACCCGCGCGAAGTTGCAGGATGAGATCGAGCGCATTCGGAAGGAAGAAGGCCGCACCATCCTGCTCGTCACCAACGATGTTGATGAGGCGCTTTTGCTAGCCGACCGCGTTGCGGTGCTGACCCCTGCACCCGCGGCGCGGATTGGCGAGATTTACGAAGTCGATGTGGCCCGACCGCGCGATCGCGAAGCGGTCAATGATGATCCAGCCTACCAGAAGCTGCGCAGCCGCATCATCGCTTACCTCGACTCGCTTAACGCGGAGAACGGAACGGTGGGCGAAAGCGCTGTCTCCTTGCCTAGCGTCACTCCGCTGGATCTGGTAGCAAAGCCCAAGCGCGAACTGCCCAAGGCATACAAGGAAGCGGCCGAAAGTGCCGTGAGCAACCGCTACCTGGAGTTTTTCAAGCTCGACAAGGTCTACCCTACGCCAAAGGGGCCACTGAAGGTCGTCGAGGATTTCAACCTCATTATGGACAAGGGCGAGTTCATCTCGCTCATCGGCCACTCCGGTTGCGGCAAGTCCACAGTATTGACGATGGCAGCCGGTCTCAACGAGATCAGCGGCGGTGGCATCGTGCTCGACAATCGAGAGATCGATGTCGCCGGACCGGATAAGGCCGTGGTGTTCCAGGCACCGAGCCTGATGCCGTGGCTGACCGCGCGCGAAAACGTCTCACTCGGCGTGTCACGCGTCTATCCACATGCCTCCAGCGCTGAGCGCAAGGATATCGTCGATTACTACCTCGACCGTGTCGGCCTGGGTGACTCGAAGGACAAGATGGCGGCGGAAATGTCCAACGGCATGCGCCAGCGTGTGGGAATCGCACGCGCCTTTGCGCTCTCGCCGCGACTACTGCTGCTCGACGAGCCATTTGGCATGCTCGACAGCCTTACACGCTGGGACTTGCAGGACGTGCTGGTCGAAACGTGGAACCGTACCAAGGTCACCGCAATCATGGTCACGCACGATGTTGATGAGGCAATCCTGCTGGCTGATCGCGTGGTGATGATGACCAACGGCCCCAACGCCACCATCGGCAAGGTGCTGAAGGTAGACTTGCCGCGCCCACGCGACCGCAAGGCGTTGCTCGAAACACCGCAATTCTATCACTACCGGCAGGAGGTGCTCCACTTCCTTGCCGAATACGATCATGGGCCAGCCGCAAAGGCTGCCTGATTCCTGGGAGGGGGCGTGGCGGCAATGGCGCCGCTGCGCAGGAACTTTCAACCCGGCTTGGCCGGACCCGGCGGGCAACGAAGCTCGCCTCTCGACTGAAAGGCGGAAGATCTAGGTCCGCCCAGGGAGGTGACACCATGCGTAAGAATCTCTGCCTGCTTTCCACTGCTTCGATGCTGCTGTTCGCGGCCAATCCGGCTTTGGCTCAAGATGAAACTCCGGGCGACTTCAAGATCTCCGGCGATGTTCGCCTGCGCTATGAACACGTCGATCAGAACAATGCGCTTGGCAATGCATCAGCGCTTACTCTGCGCGGCCGACTTGGCGGCGGACTGACCTTTGGCAACCTCCAGATCATGGGCGAAGTTGAGGCCACACAGGCGCTCTTCGATGATTTCAACGACACCTTGCCTGGCAATGGAATCGAGCCTTTTTCCGTAGTGGCCGACCCGGACAACATTGAGCTGAACCGCGCGCAGGTGTCTTACATGGTCGATGGCACTGGTGTTACCATCGGTCGCCAGCGCATCATCCTCGACAATTCGCGCTTCGTAGGCAACGTGGGTTGGCGCCAGAATGAGCAGACCTTCGATGCCGTGCGCGGGCAGGCGAAGATCGGACCAGTCTCGCTGGATGCGACTTACGCCATTAGCCAGCGCACCATCTTCGGTGTCGATAGCCCGCGCGAAGCTATGGACGGTGACCTCGTGCTTTTCAACGGTGGCATCGACACCGAGGTAGTCGATGGCAGCGTATTCGCCTACCTGCTGGACTACGACGCCGGACAGCCGTTCAACAGCCTGCCGTTTTCAAGCGACACCTTTGGCTTCCGTGGCGTTGTCTCAATTCCAGGCGCTCCGCTAACCGTGACTCTAAGCGCCGCCACCCAAAGCGATGCGGGCGGCAATTCCAACAACTACTCCGCAGAATACTATAATGCTGAACTCGGTGCCTCGCTCGGCGGGTTCAATCTGAAGGCTGGCTACGAAGAGCTGGGCAGCGATGGCGGTGGCGCAGCTTTCCAGACGCCGCTTGCCACGCTCCACGCTTTCAACGGCTGGGCCGATACCTTCCTGGTTACCCCGGCCAATGGTCTCCGCGACTACTATGGCAGCGTCAGCCGCCGGTTCGAGATCCCCGGACTGACAACTTTCACGGCCACCGTCGTCTACCACGAATTTGAAAGCGACTTCGGCGGCCTGAACTACGGCTCTGAATTCGATGCTTCGCTGGGCTTCCGCGCCGGTCCGATCGGGATCGTGGCCAAGTTCGCGAGCTATAACGCCGATGGCTTCGGCGTGGATACCGACAAGTTCTGGCTGCAGGCGGACTACAGCTTCTGAGGATGGCCGCAGGACGGCGAAGGATGGACGCATGAACGCACAAACGAAAATCGACAAATCCTCACCGGGGTCAACGCGCGAGCGGCTGGTGGTGATTGGCAACGGCATGGCCGGCTGCCGCGCGGTAGAGGAGGTGCTGGCGCGCGATCCCGATCGTTACGCAGTCACCATCTTCGGCGCAGAGCCAAGGGTGAACTATAACCGCATCATGCTTTCTCCGGTGCTTGCGGGTGAGAAGACCTTCGACGAAATCGTACTCAACACTGCCGAGTGGTATGACGAGAACGACATCGAACTGGTGAGCGGCGACCCGGTCGAGTCCATCGACCGGGGGCGCAAGATCGTTACCAGCCGATCGGGCCGTAAACAAGGTTATGACAAGCTGCTGATTGCGACGGGCTCCGATCCCTTCATCATCCCCATCCCCGGCGCTGACCTTGAAGGCGTGGTGACCTTCCGCGACCTCGACGATGTCGATCGCATGCTGGCAGCAGCCGAGGGTGGGGGTGATGCGGTGGTGATCGGTGGCGGCTTGCTTGGGCTTGAAGCGGCGCATGGCCTTTCGCTGCGCGGCATGAAGGTCACTGTCGTCCACCTGATGCCGACGCTGATGGAGCGCCAGCTCGACGAAGCCGCGGGCTGGCTGTTGCAGCAGGAGCTTGAGAGCCGCGGCCAAACGATCCTGACGGGTGCCAACACCAAGGTGATTCATGGTGTCGAAGGCAAGGTGGTCGGCATCGAACTTGAAGACGGCACGA
>MDTG01012285.1_pt1 | contig 22934 bp, 15 predicted proteins | sample 811421 | NCBI WGS metagenome assembly MDTG01 (sample SAMN05326645, study PRJNA326480) | marine metagenome | isolation source: seawater | place: Pacific Ocean: South East | collected 2011
GCGGAATTGGCAGACGCGCCAGCTTGAGGTGCTGGTGGGAGTAAAATCCCGTGGAGGTTCGAGTCCTCTCTCGCGCATTGACCGGCCCCGCAGGACCCCCTGCGGGGCCGTTTCGTCGATAGCATGAAGGCACGATGGCCAAGAAGAAGACCAGCAAGGGAACCAACGAGCCGGTGATCGAGAACCGCAAGGCGTCGCACGACTACACGATCACCGACACGCTGGAGTGCGGAATCAAGCTCAAGGGTTCGGAGATCAAGTCGATCCGGGCCGGGCAGGTCTCGCTGGCCGAAGGGTACGTCAGGGCGACGGAACATCCACTCGAGATGGCACTGCTCGCCGCCCACATCGCCGAGTACCCCCCCGCGGGAACGCATCGCCAGCATCAGCCGACACGAGCCCGCATCCTGCTCGCCCATCGAAGGGAGATCCGTCGATGGGCCGTGGCCGCCCGATCGAAGGGCTGCACCATCGTGCCGCTCAAGATGTATTTCGTGGATGGAAGAGCCAAGCTGCTGATCGGCCTGGGCACCGGCAAGAAGACCCGCGACAAGCGGGAGGATCTCAAGGCCAAGGAAGCCAAACGCGACATGGATCGGGCCATGAAGCGATTCTGATCACGCGGCCGCGGACAGCATCGCTCCACCCCGGGCTCGAACGAACACGCGACGCTCCAGTTCCGTGGAGGCCTTGGCCGCGTACATCGCCTCGTCGGCGTGTCGCACAAGGTCCTCGGCGGTGCGCGGCCCCGAGAGATCGCGGTGACCGACTCCGATCGACAGGCCGATCTGCACCGAAGCAAGATCCATCCCGGCGACGCGTGAAGTGAACGCATCCGAGATCCGGCGGGCGACATGCATCGCAGCATCGAGATCGGTGTGCGGCATGAGGATGCAGAACTCGTCCCCACCGTACCTCGCGGCGATGTCGATCTCCCTGCAGTTGGCATCGATGACCTCACCGACCACTCGAAGCAGTTCATCGCCACGCTGGTGACCCAGTTGATCGTTGAGCTGCTTGAACCCATCGAGATCCAGCATCAGGAAGGCCATGGACAACTGGTGTCGCTGGGCCTCGGCCCAACGTCCCTCCAGCATCAGATTCAGCCATCGCCGATTGCTCAGACCGGTCAGTTCGTCGGTCCGCGCCGTCACCTCCAACTGTCGGATCGTCTTCTCCAGCTTCCGGTTCAGCACGGCGAGATCGGCCATGGATCGACCGAGATCCTCCTGGAGGTTCTCGTTCTCGTCGCGGAGCTGACGATGGACGAACGCCTTCTCGACGGCCAAGGGAACCGTGGTGCTCTCATGACCGGTGAGCAGGATGAACTCCGCCGCTCCGCCGCGGATGGCATCCACGGCCAGCGCAGCATCCGCTTCTCCACCGGTCATGATCACCGGCGTATCGGGCGAGGTGCCCTGCATGAAGACCAGCACCTCGAGTCCACACGCGTCCGGAAGGACCGATGCGGTCAGGACGACGTCGAAGGACTTCATGTCCAGGGCATGGATCGATTCCAGGGATTCGACGCGTTCGCAGTGCATCGCGGCGGATCGATATCGATATTCGAACAGGGACTGTTCGAGGCGATCGGCGGATGCATCGTCGGATTCGATCAACAACACCCGAATCGCGTTCGGCCGGGCATTGGCTGCGTTTGGATCTTGAATCATCGGACCATCCCCCCCGGGAGTGCTTGAAGAACCCCTGCTCATCTATGGTCGTAAAGGGGGGAGCTCCATTCAAGCAGGATCGGGCAGCCGAAGCGCTTCGTCGGAGGATCCCGCCGAAAAGACCGCATGACCGGTACAGATGGAACTCAGCCGCCCCAGAGATCCTGGAGAGCGGCCTTGGTATCGGCGACGTCCCTCGAGAAGTGCCCCTCGCGGGCCACGAAGATGGTCTGCCCGTCGAAGTCGTCGTGGACGCCCTGCACGCAGTCCATGACGTGCCCGACGAACTCGTCCATGGGAATCTCCGCTCCGTCGGGAAGTTCGATGCCGTCGAGGGCGGAACGCAGCATCGGAGTGTCGATGCACCCCGGAGCGAGGGCGAACGAACGGATCCCGGCTCCGGAAGCGGCCGACTCGACATGGATGGAACGCATGAGCCCCTCGATGGCCGACTTGCTCATGCCGTACGCTCCTCCGCCGGGCAGTGGGTCGATCGAAGCCAGCGAGGAGATGTTGATCACCACGCCGCGCGGCGCCTTGACCAGGGCCGGCCACGCCTCCCGCACCAGCAGCGCGGGCGCGATGGTGTTGACGACCAGGGTGCGTTGCAGCGATCCCAGGGACATCTCGTGCAGCGGCGTCATGTCCGCGACGCCCGCGACGTTCAGCAGAGCGTCCAGGCGTCCGAACCGCTCAAGAACTTCGGGGACGATGCGGACCGTCTCCTCGTGATCATGAAGATCGACGCCGCGGACCATCACCTGACAGTCGTGATCACCGGCGATGGACTCGGCCAGCGATTCCAGATCATCGGTGCGTCTGGCCGCGATGGCGACGTCGAATCCGTTGCGGGCGCACTCGGCGGCACAGGCCCGGCCGATGCCGGATGAGGCTCCGGTGATCATGGCGACTGGTCTTGACATGGCGGTCTTCTCCGTCGAATCGATCGGCTGGTCAACCGATGATACGCATGATGTCGTTGTAGAACGTCACGACGAACGCGGTGGCGATCAGAAGCAGCCCGAGAATGGCCGCGCCGTTCTGGAAGCCGATCGAGGGCGGACGTCCCTTCAACGCCTCGTAGATCAGATAGAGGAACAGCCCCCCATCGACGATCGGAAGCGGGAGGAAGTTGATCACCGCGAGATTGACGCTGATCAGCCCGAGGAAGAACAGCAGGTAGCTGAAGCCCCTGTCGGCGACCTTCGAACCGATGTGCACGATCCCCACCGGTCCCTGAAGATGCTCGACCTTGACGGTCCCGCGGAACAGACGATCGATCGTGAGATAGGTCAGCACCGCGAAGGACGCGGTCTCCTCCATGCCCATCAGGAGCGCCTTCACCGGATTTCCATCGGCATGCTTGAGGACGAACAGGGGTTCGAAGAGGTAGTACGGCAGCGAGGGCTCCCATCCGAGGGCGGCGAGCTGCGAGGCCCAGTCCGCGTCGAGCGGAACATCGACGGTGCGGGACGCACCGTCCGGAGTGGGAGGCTTGACCACCATCGAGACGGTGGCGGCGGATGCCGATGCGGCGGCATGCAGCTGCTTCCAGAGATCACGCCACGATGCGACGGCGACGCCGTCGACGGACACGATGCGGGAACCTCCCAGCAGCCCCAGATCCGCGACGGGAGTCGATACGACGGACGGATCGTCCGATCCTTCACTCGTGACTTCGATCGACCGCATCGGTTGGGCGATCAGCGGAGCATCCCAGGCGTACACCGGTGAGACGCCGAGCACGGGTCGCGGATCGAAGACGCCCGTCTCGCCGATGCGGGCATCGAGCTCGACCCGCTGGTCGCCGCGAAGCACCGTCATCGAGATCGTGTCGGATCCACCATGCTCCAGAATCGTCTCGCGGAACGTCAGCATCCTGGGTGCCTGGTGGTTGCCGATGCGGAGAATGATGTCACCGGCTTCGAGCAGCCCCCGGTTGGGACTGTCCGGCGGGACCGACGCGAGCTGGACCAGCGGAGTCAGACCGAGCAGGCCATCCGCCCAGCTGGAGGCGCCGGGCGACACGAGCTGCTGCCATTGGGGCGATGCCTCGAGCGTGGCCGTCCTGGTCTGATCGGTACCGCGGCCCTCTTCGTCGAACTCGACCCAGACGGTCTCCATCGGACGACCGTCGCTCGATCGGCTGAGCTGCTTGTAGGACTCGTAGTTCCACACCTTCGCTCCGTCGATCGTCGACAGGGTCATCCCTGAAACGATTCCCTGGTCGGTGAGCCCCGCTCGGCCCAGTATCGACGGAAGCATGGGGAAATCGTCCGCCGACAGAAGTCTGGTGGACGATGCGGGCATGATGCCGATCCCCATCAATCGCGAGACGGGCTCCCTTCGAGGTCGCATGACGAACTCGAGCGGGTCCTTGATGCCTTCGCGTTCGACCTTGAGATGCAGGTCGACGTCGGGACGCCCCATCGCCGTCTCGATCTGGAGATCGCCGAACGTCGTGATGGTCGTGCCGTCGACGTCGAGCACCCGGTCTCCCGGCTGCAGGCCGATGACATCGATGCCGAGGCTGGATGCGTTGGTCGCCTTCGCGGTCGCGGCCGGAGAGCCCGGCTCGACCTGACCGATGATGGGCGACTCGAAGCGGACTCCGATCGAGAACGCGACGAGAAACAGCAGGCCGGCGAAGATCATGTTCATGACCACTCCGGCGCTGATCACGACCATGCGCTTGGCGATCGGACGTCGATTGAAGCTTCGCCTGTTCTCGCTCGTGGCCGCCGGATTGACGTCGTCCTGGCCGAGCATGCGGACGAAGCCTCCCAGCGGGAGCCAGCGCAGCGCGTATTCCGTCTCACCGAGACCGGCCTCGCGGAGTTCATCATCGGTCAGCTCGCCGGGAAGCCTGCCGGTCAGCCGGCGGACATCCTCGTAGGTCGAACCGATCCGGAAGCCGATGCCCTTTCGCCACGAGCAGATGGATGGACCGAATCCGATGGAGAATCCCTCCGTCCTGATTCCAGCCCATTTCGCCGCGAGAAAGTGGCCGAGCTCATGAACGAAGACCAGCATTCCAAAGCCGATCAGGATGATCACGATGTTCAGTCCGGAGTTGAGGATGTCCATTTCGATTCCCGTTCGGCTGAGTGCCGCAGTGCCGGCCGCATGCGGCCGTTCAACCCTTCATGGTGGAGACGGAGGTCGAACTTCTCGATCGAAGCACCTCCCGAATGCACCGCCTGGTGCGAGCGTCGTCCTCGAGCACGTCTTCGAGACACGAGACCGGACGCGATTCGATTTCACGCAGCCCGGTGGCCACGAGTTCGAAGATGTCGCCGAAGTCGATCCGTTCATCGAGAAACGCCTCGACCGCGACCTCGTTGGCCGCGTTGTAGATCGCACCGGCGGTTCCCCCCGCCCGAATGACCTCCAGCGCCATCCGAACCGACGGAAAGACGTCGTGATCGAGCTGCTGGAAGTCCAACTTCGTCAACTGCTGCCAGTCGAGTCGCGGGCCGCACCCCTCCACCCGATCGGGCGAGGTCAGGGCGTACTGGATCGGCGTCTTCATGTCGGGTGGCCCGCACTGGGCGATCACGGAACCGTCCACGTACTCCACGAAGCTGTGGACGATCGACTGCGGATGCACGATGACGTCGATCTGGTCGGCAGGCAGATCGAACAGCCAGTGGGCCTCGATCACTTCCAACCCCTTGTTCATGAGCGATGCGGAATCGATGGTGATCTTTCGGCCCATCGTCCAGGTCGGATGGGCGAGCGCCTCGTCGACCCTTGCAGCCCGGATCCGATCCGGTTCCCAGGTCCGGAACGGACCGCCCGAGGCCGTGATGACCAGGCGGCGCACCTCCTCGATCGAACGGCTGCTGCGGAGGCACTGGGCGATCGCGGAGTGCTCGGAATCCACCGGAAGCAGTTGGACACCATGCTCCTTGACGAGCGGCATCACCAGTTCGCCGCCGGAGACCAGTGTCTCCTTGTTCGCGAGTGCGATGTCGCATCCGATGCGGATGGCCTCGACGACCGCTTCGAGTCCCGCGGCTCCGACGATCGCGGCGACCAGCAGGTCGCCGGGTCGAGCCACTTCGGCGACCAGACGCCGGGCGGCGTCGGCTCCGGAGAAGACGGTGCGATCGGTGATCCCCTCGGCGGCGGATTCGTCGCAGACCGAGACGTGCTCGACCTGGAACTCCCTCGCCTGCTCGAGCAGCGTGTCCGCACTGCGGGCGACGGCGAGGCCGACGATCTCGAACGCCTGCTCGTCACGATTGAGGTGCCTGATGACCTCGAGAGTGCTGACTCCGATGGATCCGGTCGATCCAAGCAGAATGACCCGTCGAACCGAACTCATGCTCCGAGATCCTTGGCGGCATTCACCTCGGACTTGCTCACACCTCGGCGACTCGATCCGTAGAGCGTGCGACGACGCGGCTTGGGCTTCTCACCCGACTCCGATGCGACCGGCTCCTTGGGAGCGGTCGAGCCTTCCGAAGAGGACTCGCCATCGGCCTGGGATCCCTGACGCCCTCGGCCACGACCGCGGGAGCCGCGACGCGTGCGCTTCTTGGAATCATCGGAATCCCCGGAGGACGAATCCCCCTCCTCGGACGAGTGCTCGGTACCGCCCTCGGGGCTGCCGGAATCCGTGGACTTCTTGCGCCGCGATCTGCGACGCCGCTTCTTTCGGGGCTGCTCGGATTCGCCATCCCCGTCCTCGGAGGATTCCTGCGTGGACTCCGAGGATTCCCCGGAATCCGAAGCGGTTCCCTCATGTTCACCCGATCCTCGCGAACCGCGACGACGACGACGACGGCGGCGGCGGCGTGGAGCCTCCTCCTCGTCCGAGTCTTCCGAGGCGGCCACGGCCTCCTCCTCGACGGGAGCGGGCGGCTCCACGAACCATCCGGCGATGACGACGGCCTGCTCCGGCGTCACCATCGACATGTGGTTCTTGACCGCCCATTCTCCGACCGCTTCGTCGGTGGATTCGGAGATCCTGCGGAGGATCTCCTTGGAATCGGTTTCGATCTTCTTTGCGAGCACGTACAACCTGGATGGCGAGTCGATCGGCGGCTCCACGACGACGGGCGCCGCTGCCTCCTTGCGACCTCGACCGCGACGACCTCGTGATCGACGACGACGACGACGAGGCGTGCCTTCGCCGCCCTCCTCCTGATCGTTCGAACCATCGGACTCGGCGGCCTCCTGACTCTCGAGTTCGGCCTCCTGACTCTCCAGTTCGGCCTCCTCGTCGAGTTCCTCGAGTTCCTTCATGAGTTCACCCGAGAGTGCGATCGCAGCGGCATCGGCCGGTGGTGCCGTCCGCCGGCGACGGCGACGGCGTCCGCCGCTTCGAGCGGCGGATTCCTGACCGATCTCCTCCTCGGGGGCATCGTGTTCGGCCGCAAGTTCCTCGATGGTCGGCTTGCCGGGCTTGGTGAGCTTCTCGACTTCGAGGTCCGTGTTGGTGGAATCGTAGGCATAGAAGTTCACTCGATCGGCGGCGATCGTCTCGCTGACGCGGACGTCGACCTGCTTCTCGAGCTGCTCCTCGAGAATCGTCAGGTGCCTGCGACGCGTCGACAACAGCACCGATGCGACCTTGGAGGAGACGACCACCTCGACCCGGGCCACGTCGCGATGCTGCAGCAGATATCCGATGTTTCGACACACGTCGGTGGCCACGGAATCGGGCGACTGGATCTCCCCCTGGCCATCGCAACCGGGACAGGCGATGAAGTGACTCATCCGCATGCTCGGCCGCATTCGCTGGCGGGTCATCTCCATGATTCCGAACTCGCTGATCTTGAGCACCGTCGTGCGGGCCCGGTCACGTTCGAGATTGTGGTTGAAGCGATCCTCGACCTGGCGACGGTGTCGCATGTGCCGCATGTCGATGAGGTCGTTGATCACCAGGCCGCCGAGATCGCGAAGACGCAGCTGTCGGCAGATCTCGTCCGCCGCCTCCATGTTCGTGTTGAACGCGTTGGTCTCGCTGTCCTTGGCCGAACGACTGCGTCCGGAGTTGACGTCGACGGCGACCAGCGCCTCGGTCTGATCGATCACCAGACGGCCACCCGAGGGGAGGTGGACCTCCCGCTGATGGATGATGTCGATCTGGCGTTCGATGTCGAACGCATGGAAGAGCGGAAGACCACGGCGGTACCGGATGATCTGCGGCGCCGAACGCGGAGCGATCACGCGAAGGAACGCGTTGCACCGTTCGAGGGCGGAATCGGAATCGACGACGACCGCCTTGATCGACGGGCGGAGCACGTCTCGGATGGTGCGGATCAGCAGATCGGACTCGGTGTACAACTCGCAGGGAGCCCCCACCTTCTCCTCCCGCTTCTCCATGACCTTCCAGAGTCGGGTGAGGTACGCGACGTCGCGCTTCAGTTCGAGCTTGGTCCGGCCCATCCCGGCGGTTCGGAGGATGAATCCGAAGTTCTCCGGCAGGTCGAGTTTGTCGAGGACGTCCCGCATCGAACGGCGTTCATCATCGTCCTCCACCTTTCGAGTCACGCCGACCCGGCCCATGTTGGGCATCATGACCATCATGCGGCCCGGAATCGACAGATAGCTGGTGAGCGTCGGTCCCTTGGTCCCGATCCCCTCCTTCAGCACCTGGACGATGATCTCCTGGCCACGCTGAAGACAGTTCTGCATGAGCGGGCGATCGCGTCGTGCCGTCTTGCGGCCGACCTTCTCGGTCTTGCCCCCTCCGGGGAAGTACTTCGGATGAAGATCGGAGATGTGCAGGAAACCTCGTTGCGCATGCCCGAAGTCCACGAAGGCCGCCTGGATGGCGGACTCCACGTTGGTCACACGTCCCTTGTAGATGTTTCCCACACTGCTCGCCGTAGCGACGCGTTCAGTGTAGAGCTCTTCCAGATGCCCATCCTGCAGGATGGCGATGCGACATTCCTCTCCGGGAACATCGTTCACCACCATGATTTCGTCTGGCTGTATCGGTTTCTTGGTTGCCACGTCGTGGTCCTTCCTGGGGTGGACCGACGATCCAGTGGACCTGACAAGCGTGTACCGGCAGCATGGTTACCCCCGCCAAATGGCGTACTGGACCCGGAGCTTTGCCAACACCGGTTCGCCCTGTGGGCGGACACGGCTGCTCGTTGGCGAGCGTCTCGAGATGTCCCTGCAATGGTGTGGCCTGCGTCACGTCGTGGTTCGTCGGTTGGCCGATCGAGAGAGGGGAGCCGTGAGGCGTTCGAACCCTGTCGTCCGGCTGGTTTATCGTTCAAACTTCCCTTGGGATCGGCACGGGGCCGGAGGCGTCAGTCGCCATCCAGTTCGGGAAGCACGGTCTTGAGTTCATCTTGGAGACATTTAAGCGTCCTGCGCTCCGAATCAAATGAGCCGACCCTCCTGGCCAGCCGTTCGCACTGTTTCACGTCGACCCGACGAATGACCTGCTTGACGCGGGGCACCTGAGCGGGGACGAGCGAGAGGGTCCTGAGACCCAGTCCTATCAGCAACATAGTGTAGGTGATATCACCGGCGATTTCACCACAAAGGCTCGTCTCGATGTTTCTACGCTTTCCAGCCCTCAGGACCGCCTTCACCAGCCTCAGCACCGCTGGATTGGTTGCCGTGTAGAGGCTGGCCACCCGCTGATTCGATCGATCGACCGCCACGGTGTACTGGATGAGGTCATTCGTCCCGATCGAGAAGAAATCGACGTCCCGAGCGAAGCTGGAGGCCATCAAGGCCGCACTGGGCACCTCGATCATCATGCCGACCGGCAATTCGGATCCCAGTGAAACCCCCTCCTCCTCGAGTTCCTCCCTGGCATCTCCGAGGATCAGCTTCGCCTGCTTGAGCTCGGTCATCGTCGTGATCAGGGGAAACATGACCTTCAGCGGGCCATGGACCGACGCACGGAGGATCGCCCGCAACTGCCTCTTGAACTGCGGCAGATGCTGGAGGCTGTACCGGATGCTGCGAAGACCGAGAAACGGATTGCGTTCCGGTTCGATGGCCTGCTGCTGGGTGAACTTGTCGGCCCCGAGATCGAGCGTCCTGATCGTGAGCGGTCGTCCATCGAGCAGCTTGATGCAGTGGGCGTACTGCTCGTAGAGTTCGTCTTCGGTCGGCTCGGTGTTCTGCGAGAGGTAGAGGAACTCGGTTCGATAGAGACCGACGCCTTCCCCCCCGTACTTCAGAAGCGAATTGATCTCTCTGGGGAACTCGATGTTGCACATCAACTGGATGTGGGTGCCGTCGAGCGTGACCGATTCGAGGTCGGATGCCGCGGTGATGCTCGCGAGCGACTCCTCCTGTCGCCGGATTCGACGGCGGTACAACTCGATCGTCTCATCGTCCGGCTGTACGACGACGGCCCCCGTGTTGCCGTCGAGAATCACCAGATCGCCTTCATCGACGTGCTCGGTGAGGATCTGACAACCGACCACGACAGGCATGCCAAGGGCCGCGGCGACGATCGAGGTGTGGTCGGTTCGTCCACCGAAGTCGGATGCGAGACCGACGACCTGCGCTTCGCCGAGCGAGGCGGCCTGCATGGGCGTCATCTCATGGGTCACGATGACGACGGGCTCGTCGATCTCGGCCAGGCGATCCTGCGACTCACCGAGCAGGTGGTCGATCACCCTCCGCTCGAGATCGAGCACGTCCCGGGTCTTGTCCCGAAAGACGGGCGAGCCCATGGCCCGGAACCGGTCCGCCAGATTGCTGAACGCCTCTGAGACGGCGAAGGCCGCCGAAACGGACTCGTCGCGGATGCGGTCCCGCACGGGATCCATCAGGGACGGATCGGCCAGGAGTCCGAGGTGGAATTCGAAGATCTTGGCCGGCTCCGGCCCCAGGTCGGCGGCGGCCCGATCACGATCCGCCTCCAGCGAGGATCTCGCATCGAGCAGCGACTGGTCCAGCATCGCGAGTTCGCGCGGAACGATCTCTTCCGCCACCTCGTGGTGTGGAATCCGTTCCCGGAACTGCTCCAGCAGAAACGCCTTTGCAATGATGACCCCGGGTGATACCGCAATGCCTTGGAAGGTCTTCATGGTGTTGTCGTCGAGAACGCCGCCCTCACCCCCGGTCAGAGCTGATTCCCAAGAGGCATCAGTATAGAGAGTTGCCGGCGAGCCCCCTTTGAAATGGCCTCGACCAGCATTTCTAGGGCGTCTGCGGCGTTGCTTCGGGTGATTTCAACCCACCGCCTGAATCCTCAGTCTGTTCCGGGCCGGGACGGGGGAAACCGTTCCAGAAGTAGAATGTCCCACGCTTGATGTCGTCCAGGATGAGAATCAGGCATGGCAGTAGAAGCAGAATCAACACCGTCGCGCTCATGAGGCCGAACGCGATGGCGATCGCCATGGGAATCAGGAATCGGGCCTGAAACGACTGCTCGAGCATCAGTGGAGTCAGTCCGAGCACGGTGGTGAGCGTGGTCAGGAAGATGGGGCGAAGCCGCTCCCCGCCGGCACGGAGCAGCGCGGTCCGGACCGGGGTGCCGGCATCGCATTCGTCCTGGTAGAAGTGGACGAGAATGAGCGAATCATTCACCACGATGCCGCTGAGCGCGACGAACCCGATGATGCTCAGGAAGGTCAGTTCGTACCCGAGCAGGATGTGTCCCCAGATGACGCCGATGATGGCGAACGGAATGCCGAGCATCACCGTCAGCGGGAGCGTGTAGCTCTTGAACAGCCAGGCGAGAATTCCGTAGATCATCCCCAGGGCCGCGAGGTATCCCAACGGCAGCGAGGCGAACGCCCTGGCCTGCGATTCCTGCCGCCCCCCCAGGGTGATGTCCATGTCCGGATAGTCGCTTCGCCAACCCTCCAGCGGCAGGGACGACATCACCAGTTCCGGGCTGAGTCCTTCGGCGGTCTCCGCGGTGACGGTCACCAGACGCGACCGGTTGCGTCGCCTGATCCCCGCGTACCCCGAACCGTCGCTCAACTCGACCACTTCGGCCAACGGCATGGAGCGGCCGTCGGGAGCGATGATCCACATCGACTCGATCGCGGACAGATCCGCTCTCGAGAGCCCCTCTGCACTGACCCGGACATCGATGTCCTCGCCGTCGGCGGCGAAGACGTGCGCCTCGTCCCCGTAGACCGAGCTGCGCACCTGACGTGCGATGTCCGCGACCGTGACACCCAGTGCCGCGCCCGACGGACGCAGGCGGATCTGCAGTTCATGCTGACCGTCGAAGAGATCGTCGGAGATGTCGAAGACCCCCTCGAAGATGGAGAGATCCTCCTTCATCTGCTCGGCGAGCGACATCATGCGGTCCATGTCCTGGCCGCTGATGTACATCGTGATGTCCTTGCCGCCGGGACCTCCGCTGAGCTCCTTGACGGTGAAGGACTCGACGCCGGGCAGCCTGTCTTTCAGCGACGCTCGCACATCGGTCATGATCGTGGCCGCGTTGCGATCGCGAAGTTCCGCGGGAACCAGTTCCACGAACATCTGGCCGATGTTGGTGGAGAACGACGAACCGCGGCCGGTCTCGACGTCCGAAGACGCGCCGACGATCGTGTTGACGACCTTCACCTCGGGTTGCATGTAGATGGCGTTCTCGACCCGCATCGCCATCGACTCGGTGTGCTCGAGCGGCGTCCCGATCGGCATCTCGAACTGCACCATCACGCTCTCGGCATCGTCGCTGGGAAGGAAGTTGTATCCAACCCGGCCTCCCACGAGAAACGACATCGAGAAGAGCAGCGTCGCGACGGCCACCGTGAGCGTGAGGTATCGGAATCGAAGCATCATGCCCAGGACACCGACGTAGCGGGGAACGATCTCGTTGAAGATGACGTGGTCTCGCCGCTGTTCGAACCGCCGCATGCGTCCCGTCGAACGAACCGCACGATCACTTCGATCCCGCCTGGCGAGACCGTGCCCCATGTGGCCCGGGAGCATCATGAGGCATTCGATCAGGCTCATGAAGAGCGCCAGCGTCACCACGATGGGCAGCGCTCCCATCAAGTCGCCGATCCGTCCCTTGATGAACGTCAGCGGCAGGAACGCCACGATGCTGGTGAGCACGGTCGCGACGACCGGCCACTGCACGCGGCGCGCGCCGTCGATGGCCGCCTCGAGACCGCCCATGCCCTTGTCGTGCCTGGCCTGGATGCTTTCACATACAACGATCGCGTCGTCCACCAGCAGTCCGATGACGACGATCAGTCCGAACATCGTCAGCAGGTTGAGCGTGGCCCCGACCCATTCCATGAGCACCAGCGTTCCGGCGAATGCGATCAGCAGCCCCATGCCGACCCAGAACGCGGCCCGCCAGTTGAGGAACACCATCAAGGTGAGGAAGACGAGCACCGCTCCGTAGATCGCGTTCTCCGCCAGAAGACTCAATCGCCCCTCGACGAATCTCGCCAGATCGGTGAACGTCGTCATCTGGACGCCGTCGGGAAGCACGTGCGAGGAGTTCATCCCCAGTTCCCACGCCTTCTTCACATCCGGATTGATCATGATGTCGACGGCGGACATCTGAAGCGGCTCGGCGTTGCGACCGTCCACGTAGGCGCGCACCATCCTCGCCATCTTCACGATGTCCTGCTTTCCGGCGCGCAGCGCGGTGAGACTCACCGAGGGCGCACGGTTGAACCGGACGTTCACCGGCTGATCGACGAACGAGCGGTACACGCGGGCGATGTCGCCCAGGCGGACGATGTCGCCGTCGGCTTCGGCCGTCACGACGATCTCGCGGATGGATTCGCTCTCCTCGGCGACGCCCATCGTCCGGATTCCGATCGTGCCGCCGCTGGTCTGGATCGAACCCCCGGGGATCTCCCGCATCCAGCGGGAAACGGCGGCGGAGACCTTCGGCAGATCGATCCCGTACCGCACCATCGCGTCGCGATCGACCTCCACCCGGATCTCGTAGTTGCGGATGCCCCCTCCGAAGGCCAGCTGCCCCATGCCGGACAGGGTGCGGAGTTCGTCGCGGGCGGCGCGGGCGGCCTGCTTGAGAACCTCCTCGTCCGTTTCACCGTAGATCTCGAGCATGATCACCGGAAGCTGGTTGTCGATCTTGGTGACCTGGAGCCGCTCGGCGTCCTCGGGAAGATCCTGCAGCGCCATGACGGCACGCTCGACCTCGTCGACCGCGGCATCGATGTCCTTGATCTCCTCGCGGAAGGTCACGGTGATGCTGCCCCCGCCCTCGACGAGGTTGGTGCGCACCTCGTCGACTTCCTTCAACTCGAAAACCGCATCCTCGACCTTCCGGGCCAGCGACTCCTCGACCTCCTCCGGGGAGGCCCCCGGGTAGGGAAGACTGATCGCGGCGCGATCGGGCGCGATGTCCGGAAAGAACTCGCGGCGGAGGGTCAGCGCCGACCAGGCTCCGAAGAGCAGGATCGCCACCATGATGATGTTCACGGGGACGGGATTCTTGACGCTGAACCGCGGAAGACTCACTGCGACACGTCCTGATCTTGTTCAAGCGATGCCATCGCTTCGCTGCTGAGCACCGGCAGTACGGGAAGCCCGTCCGTGAGCGAGCGGGTGGGCGAGACCACGATCAGATCATCGGGCTGGACCTCCGATTCGATGACGAGCCAGTCGCGATCCGGCAGACCGGTCTTCTCGACGGACATGTTGACCGCATGGACGACCTGCACGGGAGTGCTCTTGATGCTTCCGTCACGGACCATCAACAGGCGATCGTTCAGCACCGATCGACGGGGCACGATCCACTGCCTGCTCCCTCGGGAGGTCTCGACCTCGCCCCGGACGAACATGCCCGGAGCCAGATACCTCGGGTCGCCGATGACCTGCTGGAGTTCGACGTAGACGGTCGTCGTTCTGGTGGTCGGGTCGTCTTCGGGGGCGATTCGGCTGACACGGCCCTGCCAGACGTTCTTGTTGGTACCGGTCGCATGGAGGTTCACGGTGTCGCCGATTCCCAACTCGCTGCGGACGGCGGCCGAGAGCCGGAGCGGAACCTCGATGGACGTCGGATCGACGACGCGAGCGACCCGCGCACCGCTCATCAGACTTTCACCCATCTTCACATCCACGGACTCGATGAAGCCGTCCAGCGGACTGGTGATCCGACAGCGGTCGATCTGCTGCTGGGCGAGCCGGAGACTCGCCTCCTCGCTCGCCTGACGGGCGAGCAGTTGCGAACGCCTGGTCTGGAGCTGGTCGGACTGCTGCCGCGCGGTGATCAGGGCGGACTGCTTTGCAATCAGCGACTGACGCATCTGATCGACTTCACGCGGCGGAGCCGCATCACGCTTGGCCGCCTCCTGGATCCGCTCGAAGTCCCGATTCGCGATCTCGACCTCCTCGCGGGAAAGCTCCAGACGGTCGTCGGATGCGCGCTGCTCGAGCATGAGCGAGGCGAGTTGCGATTCGATGTCCGCGATCTGCTGATTCGTGATCGTCCGCTGATGAAGGAAGTCGGAATCATCGAGCTGGACGATCAGCTGCCCTGCCGCGATCGGATTTCCCGCACGGGACGTGGCCGGCAGTTCCGTCACGGTGGAGGTGACCCGGGCGGGTACATCGGCATGATGCAGCGCGTCGGCGACTCCGTAGCCATCGAACTGACGCCGAACCTCCTCGAAGGTCGATTCGATGACGATGACCGATCGAGGGGCACGGCCGTCCTCCGAGGTCTCCGCCTGGGGGGCCGTGCTGACCAGCATGATCATGAAGAGGATGGACAAGGTGACGAGCAGCACCCCCGCGATCGTGCGGGCCGCCCACCTCAGTGGCTTATTCACCTTGGCTTCCATCGACACATACCCCTAGAAAGCGGCCTGGGCCGCCCGAAAAATGGAATCCGGACCCATGCCCGATGGAATCATTCTAGCAGTCCCTCCACTGAAACCCACCCCGACACCCAATCTCATTGCTCGTTGCAACTGGGACGTTCGAACCGCTAGGATCCTGAAATGACCACGCATGATGAACACCGGGATTCAGGCTCTTCCTCGATTTCGATCGAGGAGGTCCGACACGTCGCGGAACTGGCCCGATTGGCCATGTCCGACGAGGAACTGGCGGCATGCCAGAATCAACTGGGCTCCATCCTGAACCACATCGCGACCATCGACGGCATCGACGTCCAGGGCGTGCAGCCGCTGGCCCATGCGATCGACATGTCGAATCGACTCTCGGACGACATTGCCGGAGATTCGCTGTCGATCGAGGACGTCCTTGCGAACGCACCGGCGATCGAGGATCGATTCATCGCGGTCCCCAAGGTCCTCGACACGGGTGACGGCGAATGAACGACCACCACACCATGAGCGGACTCGCGGCACGGATTCGCAGCGGAGAGACGACGGCCGCGGCCACCCTCGATGCCTGCCTCGAATCGATCGAACGCGGCGACGGAACGATCCGGAGCTTCCAGTGCACCGGTGCCGAGGCCGCCCGCACGAGGGCCACGGAGATCGACCGTCGGATCCAGGCCGGCGAGGATGTCGGCCCGCTCGCCGGCGTCCCCATCGCGATCAAGGACAACATCGTCACCCGAGGTGAACCCACCACGTGCGGCTCGCGTCTGCTCGAACACTTCAGGAGTCCCTACGACGCGACCGTCGTCGCACGACTGACCGAATCGGGAGCCGTTCCGTTCGGAAAGACCCGATGCGACGAGTTCGCGATGGGCTCGGGCACCGAATACTGCGCATTCGGACCGGTCCACAATCCATGGGACACGTCTCGTGTTCCGGGAGGCTCCTCCGGCGGCAGCGCCGCCGCGGTCGCCGCGGGATTCTGCCATGCCGCACTGGGCAGCGACACCGGCGGATCGATCCGGCAACCGGCATCGCTGTGCGGGGTCGTGGGCATCAAGCCGACCTACGGGAGAGTCAGCCGATACGGACTGGTGAGCTTCGGCCCCAGCCTCGACCAGATCGGCCCGTTCGCCCGGACCGTCGAGGACGCCGCACTCGTGCTCCAGGCCATCTCCGGCGAGGACGTGCACGACTCCACCACCATCGACGCGCCGTGCGAGGACCTCCTCGCCGATCTCCACACTCCCATCGAGGGACTGCGGGTCGGACTGCCGCGCGAATACCTCGACGCCGGCAACGACGATGCCGTGAACGAGATGGTCCAGTCCGCCGTGCAGACCTACCGCGAACTCGGGGCGGAGATCGTGGACGTCGAACTGCCGCTGACCGACGTGGGCATCGCCACCTACTACGTGATCGGCCCGGCCGAGGCCTCGAGCAACCTGGCCCGCTTCGACGGCATCCGCTACGGCGAACGAGTGGCGCCCGGCCCCGGCGAATCACTCTTCGACCTGTACGCCCGAAGCAGAGGCGAGGGATTCGGCCCCGAAGTGCGGCGACGCATCATGCTGGGAACCTACGTGCTCAGCGCCGGCTACTACGACGCGTACTACAAGCGGGCCCTCCAGGTCCGCCGGCTGATCCGCGACGAATTCGAGGGCGTGTTCAAGCAGTGCGACATCCTGCTGGGTCCGACCACTCCTTCTCCCGCGTTCCGGATCGGATCGATCTCGGACCCCCTCTCGATGTACCTCTGCGACCGCTACACCGTCAATGCGAACATCGCCGGCATCTGCGGCATCTCGCTGCCGGGCGGGTTCACCGAGGTGGACGGCCGCACCCTGCCGCTGGGACTGCAACTGCAGGCCCCGGCGCTCGGCGAACGGACGCTGCTGAGGGCGGCCAGGATGTTCGAGCAGGCCACCGATCACCACACCCGCGTGCCGGATTCCGGCTCGTCGACGGTGGACGCCTGATGACACGCGCGCAGGCAGTCGTCGGCATCGATCTGGGAGGCACCAACACGCTCGCCTGCGTCATGGACGAATCGGGCGAAATCCGCTCCCGCACGCACCGGAAGACGGACGCCCACCTGGGAACCGATGCCGTCGTCGACGGACTGGCCGAGGCGGTTCGCGAAGTCTGCGACACCGCAGGCATCGAACTCGATGCGGTCGATGGTGTCGGAGTCGCCGTCTGCGGCGCCGTGGACCACGGCGCCGGAGTCGTACTCGCGACCGGCGCCCTGGACTGGACGGACGTTCCGCTGTCGGCCATGCTGAAGGACAGACTCGGCCGACGGGTCATCCTCGAAAACGATGTCAACGCGGCCGCATGGGGTGAATACCGCGCCGGCGCCGGCCGCGGAGCCGCCGGAATGCTCGCCGCCTGGGTCGGAACGGGAATCGGCGGCGGGATCGTGCTCGATGACCGCCTCTACCACGGCCCCCGCGGAACCGCCGGCGAACTCGGTCAGACGAAGGTCGACAACACGGGCCGCGAGCCGAGGATCCTCGAAGCGATCGCATCCCGGACCGGCATGCGCACGCTGGCATCCGAACTCGCCGGCGACTTCTCCCGATCGATGCTTCTGGAATCAGTGGGCGGCGACTTCGATGCGATCGGCACCGACCAGATCGCCGCGGCGCACGCGGCGGGCGACCCGCTTGCGGAACGCGTCGTCTCCATTGCGGCGGAGGTGCTGGGCTCCTCGCTGGCCAATGCGGTGACGCTGCTCTCGATCGACACCATCGTGCTCGGCGGAGGCATGATCGAATCGCTCGGCGACGCCTTCGTCGATCAGATCAGAACCGGATTCGAGGCCGATGTCTTTCCACCGCAGGCCGCGTCGTGGTGCCGGATCGTGCCGACGATGCTTCGATCGGACGCCGGACTGGTCGGCGCCGCGATGATCGCCGCGGAAGACTCGCGCTCCCGCTGATCACTCCCGCTCCCGACTCCATGGTTCGACCCGCTTCATGGCGCCGAACTTCCTCATCCATTGCATGAACGAGGACTCGAGTCTGCCTGCGCGTTCGTCGCGGCCATTCGATTCCGGCCACGGACCCACGATCGCGATCGCAGAGACCCATGGTTCGGCATCGAGACGCCGAACCGTGACCTTGGCCGGCCATCCCTGGACGGAGGTCAATCTGAAGTCCATCGTGTCGCCGTCGACCGTGGTGCGACTGAGCACGGCCATCTTCAGTTCATCGGCCGCCTTGTCCATGGCAAGCGGAGCATCGGACCACCGAATGCCGTTTTCGGGGAGCAACTGCATCTGCCGACCGGAGGAGGGAGTCCCTTCGGCCGCTTCGACCAGGACGGCCGTCATGCTCCGTTCCTGCTCGACGCTGAGCCGATGACTCGACGGCGGCTCCATTTCGACATGCGAGTTCCCGCTGCAGCCTGAGAGCACCGCAAGGCAGGGAACGACTGAAATGACGATTGAAACGACGATTTCACGCCCGCAGGAGCCCTTTTTTGGCATCACAATGCTCGTACTCATGGTCCAGACCATACCATGATCACCTGACAGCCGAGGAAGGCTGTCTGGAACGGAACCTCCCTTCAGACCGATAGAACTGGAACCCCGTCGAGCCCCCGGGGAAGAGGTACGAACGCCATGGCCAAGACAGGAAAGCACAAGTCGGGTCATGGCCAGCGCAGGCAGGAGATCCGCCGGAACCTGCCGAAGCCCACCACCACCCTGAAGTCGGCCCTGATGCGACCCGAGTTCCTCCGGTCGGGGCTGATCATCTTCTGCTTTCTCGTGCTGACCAGCCTCCTTGTGATCTGGTCGAGCGAGCAGGTCCTCGTACGCGACGGGCAGCTCATGAGCGAGACCCGCGTGAAGCGGCTCGACTACGTCGTGGTCGATCAGGTGGCCACCGAGAATCGTCGGGAGGAGGCCCTGCGATCCTCGCCGCGGATCTACGAGATCAATCGCAATGCGATGAGCCGGCTGCAGTCGGAACTCGAAGGCCTCCCCACCGCCGTGGCCGGCCGGACCACGCTCGACGAACTCGCCGAGGAGATCCGCACCAAGTTCCACCTCGATGAAGGCGCACTCAAGCTGCTGCAGACCATGTCGGTCGATGGCGAACCCACGCCGCAGTGGCTCGGATGGGTCCAGCAGCTCGTCCATCCCGTGGTGCTGTCGCGCACGCCGATCCTGGACGAACAGGAATTCCAGCTGTACTCGATCACTCCGATCCCGAATCGACTGCTGCTGCAGGACGATGGACGACGCGACACGCTTCGGGCCGAAGCCGTTTCACTGCAGAAACTCGAAGAGGAGCCGGACGACCGACTCGTCGTCGACATGATCCTCTCGGCGGGATTCCCCGCCTCGCTGGCCTCGACCATCGCGGGACGGATCGCCTCCGAAGGACTGCCGACGATCATCCTCGACGGCAAGCTCACCGAAACGACCTCGCTGCAGCGCGCATCCAACATCGAACCGGTGCTCGTTGAACACGAGAAGGGACAGGTGCTCTTCAGGCGAGGCGACATCCTCACCCCCGCCCAGTACGAATCCGTGCTGCTCGAGACCCAGCAATTCGGAGCACTGGGCGGATTCCCCGACCGGTGGCTCGCACGACTGGGACTCATCGGACTGCTCGCCGGGCTGTCGATCTTCTTCGCGGCCTACGCGACGACCTCCTGGCCCAAGATCTCCAGGAACCCGCTTCGCCTGATCGCACTGGCCGTCCTGATGACCGTCATGCTCGGCGTCTCGGTATTCGTCAGCGCCGAAGCGGTGGTCTTCCTGTGGGCCGCCACCCTCGCCCCCATTCTGTTCGTCGCGATGGTGGTTCGACTCGCCTACGACCAGCGACTGGCCATCTTCCTGGGCGGCGTGCAGGCGGCGATGACCGCCCTGTCGCTGCAACTGGGCATCGGCTGGTTCATTCTCGCCATGGTCGGATGCGGCGCCGTCGTGGGCCAGCTCAGCGAAGTCCGCGATCGACACAGCCTGCTGCATTCCGCCCTGCTGGGAGCCGTCGTGCTGTCGATCGGCACGATCGTCCTCGGACTCGTGGAACTGCCGATGGTGCCTGCCGTATGGCCCCAGCTCCTCGGCCAGGCGCTCCTCGCCGCGGCGTCGAGCATCGGCGTCGGCTTCCTCGTTCTGGGAATCCTCCCGAGCATCGAACGCGCCTTCAGCATCACCACCGGAATGACGCTCGCCGAACTGCGCGATCCGCGCCGTCCCCTGCTCCAGCAGCTTCAGCAGCGGGCCCCGGGAACCTACAACCACTCGCTGCAGGTGGCGAACATCGCCGAGGCGGCAGCCGACGCCATCGGCGCCGACAGCCTGCTCGTCTACGTCGGCGCGCTGTACCACGACATCGGCAAGATGAACAAGCCCGAGTACTTCGTGGAGAACCGCGGGGAAGGCCCCAACAAGCACGAGAACCTGAGCCCGGCGATGAGCCTGCTGGTGATCATCGGACACGTCAAGGACGGCATCGAACTCGCCCGCGAATACCACATTCCCCGTCAGATCATCCACTTCATCGAAGCCCACCACGGCACCACGCTCGTCGAGTACTTCTATCACGCCGCCAAGCAGCAGGCCCAGGAGGACGAGAACGTGACGGTCGAGGAGATCGAGTACCGCTATCCGGGCCCGCGACCACGTACCAAGGAAGCCGCGATCCTCATGCTCTCGGACTGCGTGGAGTCGGCGGCCCGGGCCATGACCGAGCGCAAGCCCAGCCAGATCGAACAGCTCGTCCGCGACCTCTCCATGAAGCGGTTGATGGACGGCCAGTTCGACGAGTGCAACCTGACGTTCACGGAACTGGCCCAGATCCAGGCCGCTATCGTCTCCCGCGTCAACGCGATCTACCACGGACGCGTCAGCTATCCCGAAGAGGAAGCGGACGAACAGGAACCGGTCGCCAACACCGCCTAGGTCCGGGCGACTTCCAGGATCCGCACGACCGCGTTGCTGACCGGAAGCCGTTCCATCTGCGAAGACGTGCACCAGGTTCCGACGCCGGCCCTGACCCCCGCGGCGATCGAGCCTCTGAAGACGTGCACGTGGATGCGTCGATGCGAGAGCACGTGGGTGAACGAGCCGAGGCGATCGATGCCCGCCAGTTCGATGCCGCATCGACGTTGGACCTGCGAAGGGACCAGTTTCCGTTTCGATTCAACGGTTGGGACCTGCCAGAGTCCAGCCCAGATGCCATCGTCACCGCGTTGTTCCATCAGCAGGCGGCCCTTGCGCTTGATCACGACCGCGTGGTGATGCACCTCGATCTTGATCGCAGCCCGCTTTGGCGGCGGAATGCGCCCCTGCCGCCCGGATCGTTTCGCACTGCACCCGGACGCCACCGGGCAGGTGCCGCAATCGGGTACGCCCGGCGTGCACACCAAGGCACCGAGTTCCATGAGGCCCTCGTTGAGATGATCAGGACGATCGCAGGCCTCGACGAGTGCACCGGCCCGCTGCCAGGCACGATCGATCGCGTCCCGGGAAGACGGGTCGGCATCGTCCGCGTGGAGGCGGGCCAGGACCCGCTGCACGTTCCCATCGACGATGGGCACGCGACGACGACCCGCGATCGAAGCGACGGCTCCCGCCGTGTACCGGCCGACGCCGGGCAGCTGGAGCAGGTCGTCGACATCGAGAGGAGTGCGTCCACCGAAATGCTGCACGATGTATTCCGCGGAGCGTTTCAGGTTCCTCGCCCGGCGGTAGTAGCCGAGCCCCTGCCACATCGCGAGCACCTCCTGCTCGTCGGCCGCGGCCAGCGAGGCCGGATCGGGAAAGCGTTCCATGAACGGAATGAACTTCTCGACGACCCGGGCCACCTGCGTCTGCTGCAGCATGAGCTCGGAGACGAGCGATCGCCACGCGCTGCGCCGGGTCCGCCACGGCAGCGTCCTCCGGTTCTCCAGGAACCAGGCCTCGATGCGCTGCGACTGCTGCCCGGGACTCGCCATGGCTGCATGCTAGCGGAATCGAAAAACGGAACGGCCCCCGGTCGAGGGACCGGAGGCCGTCCGCGATTCTCTTTTTCCAGCGTCGTGGCTGGACGAGCGTCTACCACCCGCACCCTGATTCATCGCATCCCAATCCCGGGGTGAACGTTCCACCCCCGGCGATGCATTCTGCCTCGTCGATCGCGATGTAGCAGCCGGGGATGCCACCGGTTGCGACGCAGCAGGCACCGGAGGGATCACCGGTTCCACCGCATTCACCGGTGTCGTACACGTATTCGCACGTGACCTTCGAACTGAACTCCCCCCCGGACGCGGCACAGTCCTCGGCCGTCACCTGGTCCATGCAGCTGGGGGTATCGCCGGCATCGACGCAGCAGGCACCGAGCTGTTCGCACTCGACCGTCTCGCAGGTCTCGCCTGGATGGAACACGCCGTCGGTGCCGATGACGCACAGTTCCACATCGAGATCGTCGACGCACGTCTGCGAACCGTCGGGCAGCTCGATGCAGCAGACGCCGCCACCGATCCCGCACTCGACGTCGATGCAGGCGGTGTCCGCATGGAA
>MDTG01023683.1_pt1 | contig 22934 bp, 22 predicted proteins | sample 811421 | NCBI WGS metagenome assembly MDTG01 (sample SAMN05326645, study PRJNA326480) | marine metagenome | isolation source: seawater | place: Pacific Ocean: South East | collected 2011
CTGAAATATTCAGGATAATGTTTTTTTATTTGTTGCAAACCTTTGTTGTCGTGTTTAATTCTTGTTATTCTTTCTAAAGAAATAGCAAAAAAATCTTTTTTATTTGTATCCCAAAATGATATTGCGTGATCATTGCCAGTGATATTGATGCCTACAATTCGCATGTTTCGTATTATTCTTATTTTTATAAAGTCGATTAATAATTATTAATCATTAATTATTAAATTAAAGTTAAATTAAGAGATCAATATCATTATTTTCTTTTAAAATGCTATAGTTTATTTCGTTATTATAAAAAAATTACAATTTAGAGTATATTAATTATATCATAATTTTTAATATTTAGGTTTAATAAAAGCTACTTTTTCAATATTTATTTTTTTAATTAATTTTCTTAATTGATCTAAATTTGATGGAACATAAATTTTTGTCATAATTTTTAATTTAAGCACTTTCATTACTTTATTTCTAAAAGTTTCGTCATTAAATGGTATTAAGTTTATTAAACTAATTTTCATATTCATAAAATTTGATGCTAATACTCCGCTACTTGTAGAAACTATTATTATCTTTTTATCTAAAAGAAATTCGGAGGGTATATAGCTTTCTAAAATTTTTAGATTTTTTATTTTAGATAGTTCTAGACAAGATATTTTTCCAGGATGCGCTTTATAAAAAAAATTAATTCCATTTACTTTGCAATAATTTTTTATTGATAAAATTAAATTTAGATAAGATGAGTTATCAACTAAATTTCTTTGAGAATAATGTTGATCGAAATAAATTAAAGTTTTTTTTTTAAATTTATATTTTTTTTTTATATAATTATATTTTTGATAATTTTTTCCAGTTCTAGATAATATTTTAATTATTTTATTTTTTTTCAAGTGCGAGGAAGTGATTATTTTTGCTAGGTATTTCTCATTTACTGCGTCAACAATTATAGCTCCTAATCTTTTAAAATAAGCATATTTACCCAAGAATATCCGATGTCTAAAATACCTCATGTAACCAATTTCAGAAATATTTGGAGTTTTGAGTTTCAGATTATACTGTCCGTTATGTCTTATGAATTTTTTTTTTAATAATACTGGAGATGGAACATAATATAAATTTGAAATAAAGTATTTAATAAAAAAAGATATATGAGGAACTGAAAAAGGAGTAAAAAAATATATTTTCTGATATTCTTTAAATTTATTAAAAAAATGAAATTTATAAAAAATAAATGTTCTCAAGTAGGTAATTATTTTTTGATAAAAATTATCATACATCTGTTTTTCAAAATAAAAGTTTAAAACTTTAATATTTTTTGTTTTAAATAAATAATCGAGATGACGCCCTAAATCCTTAGAACCAAAGTTTGCTACAAAAATATTTTTTGTTAATTCAAATTTTTCTATAATATATAAAAGATCTGGAATCTCCTCATATGATTGCACTATCATTAATCTTTTAATACTCATAAATTATTTTTTTGGACTTAACAGGAAAGCTCTTAATATAGCTTTAAATATCATACTTAACATATTAAATGGTTGTGAGTAAAAAGGTGCCACACATAATGAAAATTTAAATACCGTAATTAAATGACTCGTTGATTTTATATAAAAAAGAGATTGACACCTTTGTTTAAAATTTAAACTCCTATAGCGAGAGTTTAATCCTGTATCAGTATCATCTATAAAAACATAAAATGTGGGATCTAATAATACTCTTATACCTTTTTTTTTCATTCTAAATGTAAACTCATCGTCACCACCATAATGTGGAAGAATCTTTTGATTATAGTTTCCAACTAAGTCAAAAATTTTTCTTGGTGCACACAAGAATCTTTGAGTCATAAAATCAACCACTGCCGGTTCTAAAATTTTTAGTTTTTTTCTTGTTAAATTAACAAATAATGATTTATGTAAAGATAGAAACCAATTTTTTACTATAACACCAGTAGAAACAGACCTTCTGCTATTTATACTTAAGCATATTGGTGAAATTGCACTATGAGGATATTGATTAATTCTATTTTCGACATAACTTAAAGTGTTTTTTGGTACTCGAATGTCATTATTAAATAGTATAACTAAATCATCATTTTTTGAGTTTTTCTTTAACATATCAAGTCCAATACACATACCACTAGTCCAAAAAGTATTTTCTGGAACCTTAACAATTTTTATAATTCCAGAAGGAAAATTTTTTAAAATTTTTTTTGTCTCATATTCATTTCCAGCTTCAACAACCCAAAAATTTATTTTACGATTTAAAATTATCGCTTGTTGGTAAATATCATTTACAGATTTCAAAGTTTTTACTTGTCGATTATATACTGCAGTTAAACAATGAATTGTCATATAAATTAAGAAATCTTAGTAAACCTTAAATTTTTTTATGCTCTAATAATCTTTGAACTTAATGGAAATTTTCCTCTACAGTCAATTATAAATTTAGAGTATTTCTCTATAATATTATAATTAAACTTTTTATGATCTGTCATCAATATTACAACATCAAATGAACTCAAGATTTCTGGATTAATATTTACCTTATTATTAGATATAGATTTATTTAAAATTTGGATCCTTTCAATATGAGGATCAGCCCACCATATATTTTTAACATTTTTTTTAAGCAATTTATTTATTAAACTAATAGACCCTGACTCTCTCATGTCATCTATATTTTTTTTATAAGCCACTCCTAAAATTAAAATTTTTGCTTTATTTTTTTTTATATTTTTTTCTTTTAGTGTTTTAATTACTTTTGAATTAATAAAGTTTGTTACTTTAGAATTAGTTTGAGATGCAAGTTGAATAAATTTTGATTTATAACCCTCTTTTTTTGCTTTCCAATATAAGTAATGAGGGTCTATAGGAATACAGTGACCACCCATTGCTGGTCCTGGGTTATATGCTCTGAAGCCATATGGTTTAGTCTTAGCTAAACGAATTATTTCAAAAATATCTAAGCCCATCCTATCTGCTATAAATTTCATTTCATTAATAAATCCAATATTGACTGATCTATAAATATTTTCTAATAATTTTGAAAATTCAGCAGCTTCTAATGATTTTGCTTTTACAACTTTTTGAAAAAATAAGTTATAGAAAGTTGAAACTAATGCAGTGCAGCTAGTAGAAAATCCACCAACTACTTTTGGGACATTATGAATACTATTTTCATTTAATCCTGGATTAATTCTTTCTGATGAAAATCCTATAAAAAAATTATTTCCAAGATTAAATTTTTTATTTAGATTATTTGCGAATTCATCTCTTGTAGTACCTGGATAACTTGTACTTTCAAGTATTAAAATTTGGTTTTCACATAAATAATTTTTTATTAGAGAAAATGTTTTTTTAATATATGATAAGTCAGGCTGATTATTATTTTTAAGAGGAGTAGGCACACATATAAGTATTACATCACATTTTGAAATATTTTCAAATGAACTGGAAACTTCACTTTTTTTTGATAAAATTTTAATATCAAAATTGTTTATTCTCTCAATATAAGATTTTCGATTTTGCAACATCTTAATTTTTTTTTTATTTGTGTCAAAGCCATAAACATTCACACCTTTTTTAGCTAAAAGAATAGCCAAAGGAAGACCAACGTATCCAAGTCCAACTACACCAACATTAATTTTTTTTTTATTAATCTTATTTTTTAAATATTTAAGTGTCATATTTATATTTAAGTTTGATTATATGATTTAATATTTTATTCAATAATAATTTTTTTATCTAAATTTAACTGTTATCACCATTATATAAAATTAAATATTAATATTATATTTTGAGTGTAGTGATAACTTTTTAAATATATTTAAATATTTTTGTTTTTCTAATAAAATTCAAATATAAAAGACACACTAAAATTAAAAAAATTAAAATCTTTAAGTGAATAAATCTAAAAAAAAATTTAATGTAGCTATAATTGGCCTAGGTGTTGGAGAAATGCATTTAAAAGGCTATTTAAAAAATAATAGCACTAACGTTTTATACGCTTCAGATAAAAATTTTTTAAAAATAAAAAATTTAAAAAAAAAAATATAAAAAAATAAATTTTATTCAAAATTCAAAAAAAATCTTTGAAGACCCAAATGTTGATATCGTCAGTATAGCAACTTATGATGATAGCCACTATGAGTTAATTTCAAAAGCTATCCGTAATAATAAGCATATTTTTGTTGAAAAGCCTATATGTCAATTTAAGTGACAATTAAATGCACTTGAAAAAAAATTAAAAGAAAAAAAATTAATTTTATACTCTAATTTAATTCTTAGGAAGTCAAAACTATTTATAGATTTAAAAAAAAAAATAGCCCAAAATTTTTTTGGAAAAATTTTTCATATTGAAGCAGATTATAATTACGGAAGAGTTCATAAAATAAAATCTAATGCATGGAGATCACAAATTCCTTTTTACTCAGTCACACAAGGCGGTGGTATTCACTTAGTTGACCTAATTTTATGGTTGATAAAAAAAAAACCTAAATCTGTTTTTACTTATTCTAACAACATTGTAAGTAAAAATTTTAAATTTAGATATCCTGACAATATATTAACGATCCTTAAGCTTGAAAATAATATAACTATTAAAATAAGTGTAAAATTTGGCTCTATAAACAAACACCATCACAATCTATCAATATATGGAACAAAAAGAACTTTCGAAAATTTGATTACAGGACCAATCTTTCATCACAATTCAATAGACCTTCCAGAAAAGATAAATAAAAAATATAAAACTTATAAGAAATTTGACTTGATAGACTCATTTATTAAATGCATAAGGGATAGAAAAAAATATAATTTTGATCAATTTAAAAATTCCCTTAACTTATGTTTTGCGATAGATAGATCTTATAAAATAAATAAAGAAATAAAATTATAATGAAAAATATTCCATTTGGAAAACCAGTCATTGACCCGAAAGTTATTCCTAAAATTAAAGAAATATTAAATTCAGGTCAACTTGTTCATGGCGTTTATCAAAAAAATTTTGAGGAAATATTTAAAAAACAAAATAATAGCGCTTATGTTACTACAGTGACAAACTGTACATCTGGTATGTTTTTATACTATATGTCTAAAAAATTAAAAAAAGGAGATGAAGTAATTGTTCCCGCAACAACTCATGTTGCTACCGCTCACGCAATAGAAGCAACTGGAGCAAAACCTGTATTTGTTGATGTAAATATTGAAAATGGTTCAATTAATTTAGATCAAGCAAAAAAAAAGATTAACTCAAAAACTAGAGGACTAGTTGTGGTTCATTATCTAGGATTTCCAATAAATATAGAACAGCTCTCTTATTTTAGAAAAAAAGGTCTGTTTATAGTTGAAGATTGCGCGTTAGCAATAGGATCTTCTTATAATAATATTAAAGTAGGTAACTTTGGAGACTGTGCTTCTTTCTCATTTTATCCAGTGAAACACATTACTACTGGTGAGGGAGGGATGATAATTTTAAAAAATAAAAAGGATTTTCTAAATATATTATCTCTAAAGTCATTTGGATATTTTCACAAAAAAGGATTAAAAAAAACACGATATAATTATGATGTAAAAGACTGTGGTTTAAATTTTAGGTTAAATGAAATATCGTGCTGTATAGGCGAAAGTCAATTAAAGGATTTTTCAAAAATAAAAAAAATTAGAAATAGAAATTTTAAGTTAATGAAAAAGAAATTTCTAAATATTCCAGAAGTTTCCTTTATGGATGAAAAAAACAAAAAATATAACCCTAATTATTATGCTTTTTCAGTTACTTTAAATAATAAAAATAAAGATTATAGAAATAAATTTATACAAAAATTAAAAAATGTAGGAATTGGAGCTAGCGTTTATTATCCCAAACCACTCCCAGAAATGGATTATTATAAAAAAAAGTATAACATAAAAGAAAAATTTTCTAATTCAAAAATTATAAGCTACAATTCTTTTGTACTTCCCATTGGCCAACACATTAACCAAAATGATATTGAATATATTTATCAAAATTTTAAAAAAATAATTTATGAGACGAAATAAAAAAAAAATCTTGATAACAGGGGGAATGGGATTTATTGGACATAATTTAGCTTTAAGTTTAAAAAAAGAAAAATATCCAGTTAAGATAATCGATAGTTTACAAATTAATAATTTAATAAGTCTAAAAACATCACCTGAAGAATATCCCAATCCAAAAATTGCAAAAAAATTTTTGATGGATCGGCTAAAACTCATAAAACAAAAAAAAATTATTTTTGATAAGATTGATGCTAGAGATTACCATAAATTATGTAAATCTGTTGAAAAATTTAATCCAGATGTTGTAATACATTTGGCTGCAGTTTCACACGCGGATAAATCTAATAAAACCCCACATACTACATTTGATCATAGTTTGAGAACATTAGAAAATGCTTTAGATGCAACTAAAAATAAAAATATTCATTTTATATATTTTTCTTCAAGCATGGTATATGGGAATTTTAAAAGAGATATAGTGACAGAGAAAGAAGCTTGTAATCCAATTGGCATCTATGGCACTTTAAAGCTAGCTGGAGAGATGATTGTTAAATCATATAATCAAGTATTTGGGTTGAAATATACTATTGTGAGACCATCCGCACTCTATGGAGAAAGATGTATTAGTAGAAGAGTTGGCCAAATTTTTATTGAAAACCTAATACAGGGAAAGGAAATTATGATTAAAGGTAGCCCTTCGCAAAGATTAGATTTTACTTACATAGATGATTTTGTTCACGGAATCAAAAGGATAATTCAATCCAAAAATTCTATAAATCAAGTTTTTAATATTACGTTTGGGTCGTCAGAAAGCATTAACAATATGATAAAAATTTTAAAAAAAAATTTTTCAAATGTTAAAATTAACTATAAAAAACAAGATAAACTAGTTCCTAAAAGAGGGACACTTTCAACAAAAAAAGCTGAGAAGCTAATTGGCTATAAGCCAAAATATAATTTATTTAAGGGATATGGAAGATATGTAAGTTGGTATAAAAAACAAAAATTTTTTTAATCAACTACAAAAATTGAGTGCAAATGATAAAATTAAAAAAAGATAAAGTTTATTTTGTAGGGGAAGTAGGAATAAACCATGCGGGGTCAAGTAAAAAGATTAAATACTATATAGACCTTGCGAGTAAATATGGCATTGATGCAATAAAATTGCAATTAGGTAATCCATGTAAATTTACAACTATTGAGAATGAAAAAAGATTTAAATTAAGAACTAAAACTATGATTGGTGTGTCTGAAATAGATAATTTAATAAAATATTCAAAAAAGAAAAATATTTTATTATTTGCTTCACCAATAACAGAAGATTATGTTTCATTTGTTGCAAAAAAATTTGGAGTTATTAAAATTGCAAGTGGGGACATAAATTTTTTGCCTATTCTAAAACAAGCAAATAAAACAAATAAATTAACAATAATATCTACTGGAGCTTCAACTTTAGATGAAATTTCTAATATCTTTAAAATATTTAAAAACAAAAAAAAAGTAATTCTAATGCATTGTATAAGTAATTATCCAACAAATATAGATAATGCGAATTTAGTTAATGTTGAATTCCTTAGAAAAAAATTTGGAGTAGATGTTGGTTACTCAAATCATGTCCTTGGAACTACAGCTTGTGAAGTAGCAGTTTCTTTAGGAGCAAGATTAATTGAATTCCACTTTACAGACAATAAAAGAAGAAGCTTTATTGATCACCAAATCTCTTTTGAACCCAAAGACTTTTTAAGACTAAAAAAAAATCTGAAGAAATTATTAAAAGTATTGGAAACAATAGAATTAAACAATTTCCATCTGAAAAAAATTATAAAGAATTAAGAAAAGGAATTATTTATCTACAAAATTTAAAAAAAGGTTCAATTTTAAAAGAAAAAGATTTAGGTTATGCACGACCTGCAAAATATTTTTCATTTAATCAAAAAAATAACCTAATTGGTAAAAAATTAAAAAAAAATGTAAAAAAATATTTTTTAACTAGAAAGGCTGATTTTACATGAAAGCAAAATATATTACACTACCAAAGCTAAGTCCGTATATAGATTTCAAAAAGTACAAAATATTTAAAGAAAATCATAAATTTTTTATCAAAGAATTATCAAAACTTGTAAAAAAAAAAGAATATAAACTTTTAGATGTTGGTTGTGGTAATGGACAACTTCTTTATCAAATAGTTAAAAGGTTACCAAATATTTATTGTAGTGGAACAGATAGAGAGTCAAAATTCATCGAAACTGCAAAAAGATTTAAGGGACTAAAAAATGTACATTTTGAAACTTTAGATTTTTATAAAAACAAAGGTTTACATGATTTTGTTTTTTGTACATCGGTCTTTCAAATATTTCAAGAATATGAGAAGCCTCTGAATAAACTACTTTCGCTTGTAAAAGATGGTGGTTATATCTTTGTAGATGGTCTTTTTAATTCTCATGACGTAGAAGTTAGAATGCAATATTGTGATAATTCAAATAAACATGCAAAAAATTTATGGAGAAGAGATTGGAGCCAACACTCAATAAAGAGTATTAAATCGTTTTTGAAAAATAAAAAACTTAAACAAATAAGATTTAAAGAAATTCCAATGGAAAAAAATATAAAATTCAATAAAAAAATTCATGTAAACCAATTCACTTTTCGAGATGCTAAGAATAGAAATTTGATAACGAATGGAACAAATATAATTTTGAACAGGAAACTCTTAATTATAAAAAAATAATTTAACAATTCTAATGTTAATAAATATTATTATTCAAGCAAGAACATCTTCCAAAAGATATAGTTCGAAAGTTTTAATAAATTTATTTAATGACAATGTTATTCTTTATCTTGTAAAAAAATTAAAAAAAATTAAATTTATTAATAAAATTATAGTAGCAACTAGTGTTGAAAATTCTGACAACAAGCTATCAGAGGTCTTAAAAAAAAAAAATATTGAGGTATTTAGAGGTTCACTAAATAATGTTTATTCAAGGTATAGAGTGTGCGCTATTTTGCATAAATGTGATTATTTTGTCAGAATTTCTGGTGATAGTCCTTTTTTAAGTGCTAAGCTTTTACAATCTTTTATAAATATAATTAAAAAAAACCCTGATATAGATATTTTAACTAATCTAAAAAAAAGATCATTTCCAAAAGGTCAAAGTATAGAAATTTGCAACTCAAAGAAATTTATTAGTATCAAAAATTATGTCACTAAATACTCTGAAAAAGAACATGTGACTAAATTTTTTTATAATAATTCTGAACGATTTAAATTTCTCGACATATGTTTAAAAAATCAGTTCAAAATAGATAATTTAAATTCCTGCATTGATTATCCAAGAGATATTTTTTTATCTAAAAAATTTACTAATAATAATATAATTAATAACCTACATAAAAATTTTTTTGTCTCAAAATCATAAAATATCATTGGGTTTAATACCAATATAATTTTTTTTACATTTCAATAAATATTTATATTTTTTTTTAGTATATTTATTTTTTTCAAGATAAGCTTTTTTAAAAACAATTTTTTTACCTCCTTTTTTAAAAAAGGGGGGGGTGTATAAAGGATATTGAGATCTTGCTAAATTTACAATGAAAGTTGCAGACATTTCATTAATTTTTATCTCACTATCTTTTTTACTTCTTTGGTAAAAATAATTTTCTTCTCCCTTTTTTTTAATATACTTTTTATCAATCAAATTTTGAATTGATTTAAAAATATGTTTTTTAAATAAAATATTTACTTTTTTATGTGCATCTTGAATATTTTGATTTTTATTTAAATTAAAATATTTTTTTAATAAAATTTTACCTCCATCGATCTTTTTATTTAATTTTATTATTGAAATACCAATTTTTTTTTCATTATTAATAATTTGCCAGTTTAATGGTGAGCCACCTCTATATTTAGGAAGTGGCCCCGCATGAAGATTTATAGAACCAAATCTTGGAAGATTTAGAGTTCTCTGATTAAAGATATGTGGAAAACCCGCAACAACAAAAATATCATATTTCTTTTTTAAATTTTTATCTAAATTTTTGCAATTATTCACAAGCATATATTTTACTTTTAGTTTTTTTAAAGTGATTAAAATTTTTTTATTTAAGTTTTTTTTTGTTACTATCGCCTCAAAATTAAACTTCTTTTGAGAAAAAACCTTTATGATATTAAGACCTCTTATATTGTTAAGAAATATTAAATAATTTAATTGAAATATTTTTTTATTCTTTTTAATCAAATGAAATGCCTACTTTAAATTTAAATTTATTTATTGATTAATATTTAAACTGCTATTACATAAATTAAAATAATTAATTAAACAGTTTATTATCATAATTATATTTCATATAAATGAGACTCTATTTTAGAAAAAAACAAAAATCATTAAAAAAAAAATATAAGTCTCTTAAAAAAAAATATAAATCATTTAAGAAAAAATATAAATTATCTTATCTAGATATAATAAGTATTTTGTGCGCTAGTCTAGTTCCACTTTTAGTTACAGGTCCCTTTTTACCAGATGCAATTTTAAGCATATTATCACTTTGGTTCTTATTTTATTCTTATAAAAAAAAAATATATTACATATATAAAAATGTTTACTTTTGTTTCTTTATATCTTTCTGTTTGATTTGTATTCTATCTTCTTTGTTATCATCAAATGTTTTTTTTAGTTTAAAATCTTCATTATTTTTTTTTAGAATTGGTATTTTTGCATTATTGATTTCTTATTTAATTGATAAGAATAAAAGAATTTTAAATTATTTTTATTACGCCTTTTTAATTACTATTCCTGCATTAATAATTGATGGTTATGTTCAATATTTAACTGGTGTAAATTTATTTGGACAAAAGATTAATGGTATCAGAGTTTCTTCTTTTTTTGGAAATGAACTTATTTTGGGGTCATATCTTGCAAGATTATTCCCATTATTTTTTGCTTTATTTGTTATTAGAAAGAATAAAAAAATGTCTGAAGTAATTGGTATTGCTATCTTGTTTATTTTAATTGATGTCTTAATTTTTCTTGCTGGAGAAAGAACAGCATTTGTACTTCTTAATTTGTCTACTATTTTTATAATAGTCTTTATTAAAAAATATAAATGGTTTCGTTTAGGTATCTTTATTATTTCTCTTTTAATTGTCACTTTAATTACTTTAAATGAACCAGAAATAAAATATAGATACATTGAAGCTCCAGCAAAAAGTATGGGTTTTGATGGATCAAAAAAACATATATTTACACCAGCTCACGACTCATTAATAAAAACTGCATTAAATATGTTTTTAGATAAGCCTATATTAGGACATGGCCCAAAATTATTTAGATTTGAGTGTAAAAATGACAAATATTCAACTGGAATTAAACCTTGCGATACTCATCCACATAACTTTTATATTCAACTATTAGCTGAAACAGGATTATTTGGTTTTTCTTTTTTAGCAGGTTTGTTTTTATATTTTTCTTACTTGATGTTGAGGTACATCTACGAATATTTAACAAAAAAAAAAAACATGGTTGACCGATTATCAAATTTGTCTTCTTTCAGGTTTATTAATCACAATTTGGCCAATTACTACAAGTGGCAGTATTTTTACTAACTATTTAATGTTATTGTATGGATTACAAATGGGTTTTTTTAAAAAATTAAAATAAGGACTAGTGATTAAATTTTTAAAATAAATAAAATAAAAAAAATGAATATTAGGCTATTATTAAAACAAATATTATTTAAGTTGGGACTTAATGTGGAAAAAATTTCCAATCAAAATGATATTGAATTTTTTATTTCAAAATTTAAAGAAAATTACAAATCTACGGAATTAATTAGGATTGGTGGAGATGGTGATGGAGGCTATTTGCTTCCCAATATTTTAGAGAAAATAAAGTTTTGTTTTAGCGCAGGAGTAGGAAATGTTTCAAATTTTGAAAAAGAATTAAGTCAAAAATATCAAATTAAATCATTTATGATTGATGCAAGCGTTAATTCTCCACCAGAGGAGGATAAAAATTTCACTTTTATTAAAAAATTTTTGGGCTCAAAAACTTTTGATGAATTTATCTGTCTAAATGATTGGTTATTTCAGAGCATAAAAAATGATAATAGTCAAAAAATTTTACAAATGGATATTGAGGGATCTGAATTTGAAGTACTTACTTACGAGTCAGCCGAGAGCTTAGCTCAATTTTCAGTAATGATTATCGAATTTCATGGAATGCAAAATTTATCGAATAGAAATTTTTTAAAAATGATAACAGCAATTTTTCAAAAAATTTATTGTAATTTTTCAATTTGCCATGTCCATCCAAATAATTATAGTGGAATTTATAATATTAACGGAATTAATATACCATCTTCAGTAGAAGTTACTTTTATAAGAAATGATTTTGTTGATAGTTTTAAATCTAGTTCTAAAATTCATTTACCTCACTTTTTAGATCAAAGAACAGTTGAAAATTTACCAGATATAGTTATGCCCGAAATATGGTGGAAAAAATAATGTTAGTCTAATTATCTAAGAAAACAAAAATACAAACGAATTAATAGATATTAATAATAAATGGCAATTGTTATACAAAATTCTTTTATTTATTTTATTATTAAAGTAAATTTTCGTAAATGATTACAAAAAAATTTATAATTTTTATTTCAATTATTTACGGATATCTTGTTGGTGCAGGTCTCTATGGATTTTCAAATGATTACTATGCCGAGTATTATCAAAGTAATTTATTGTACCCACATTTTTATGATAAGCTTTGCTCATTATTATCAACCTTAACAATATTTGAAACTCATATAGGTGTATATTTAACTAGTTTTATTTTATCATTTTCTACAGGTTATATTTTAAAATGTTTTTTTGAAATTAAGCAAAAATACAGTTATTTTGCTTTTTTTTTTATTTTTCTAATCACTCTACATGTTCATCCAGTAATCATGTCAACATCAGGTGCAATGAGACAAGGTTGGGCAATGTCATGTATTTTTTTTTCAATAGCTCTAATCTTAAGAGATAAAAATAAATTATCATTATTATTTATATTTTTTGCAATCTTTATGCATAAATCTGGTCTAATTTTTTTCTTTATTTATCTAATGTCTCATTTAACTTTTTTCTTAACTCAAGGATTAAAAACTAAATATGTTACTTTATTTGCAATTTTATTAGTTGGTATTGTGTCTTTTTTTTTAGCAATTTACATGGCACTTTTAAGTGGTTTCTCAAGTAGTGATCATAGAATTGTTGCAGGAGATTTTAGATTCGCTTGGCTTATAGTTAATCTATGTTACATATTTTTTTTCTTTCTCACATATGATAATCAAAAAAAAAAACAAATTAAACGAATATGTTTATTTTTATATATTCATGCAAGCACTGCACCAGGATTATTATATATGGGATTGAATTGGCAATATGAAAGAATAAATATGGTAATTGGCATTTTGTTAATATTAGTCATCAGTTTATTTTTAAAAAAGAATAGTTTTTATTTGTACTTAACATTAGCAATGTGTACATATCTATTCTTAACAATCTATCAAGGAATGTATTCAATAGGTTTAACTTAGTCTAATAATTATGTGTGGTATTTTTGGAATTATTTCTAACAAAAGTGTTGATTTAAAAGACTTAGCAATTCTTGCAAGAAATGCTCGACAAAGAGGTAAAGACTCTTCAGGATTTATTGAATATAATAACGATAAATACAGTATAAAAAGATATGACTATGATTTAAAAAAATCTATTAAAGATGTAGATAAAAGTAGTAAAATCGTTGTTGGTCATAGCAGATTAGTTACAAATTCAATGGTTGATAATCAACCATTATTAAAAAATGATATTTCAGTTATACATAATGGAATAATAACTAACTTTGAAAAATTATATAAACATTTCGATTTTAAGCAAAAACTTAAAATTGATACGGAAATAATTGTAGATCTAATAAATTTTTTCTTATCTAAAAATAAAGACTTAAAAAAAGTTATAAGTTCCACTCTCTCAGCTATAGAAGGAAGTGCATCATGTGTAGTACATTTGCATAAACAAGGTAAAATAATTTTATTTTCAAATAATGGAAGTTTATATTGGGGAAAAAAAAATCAAAATATATATATAAGCTCAGAATCTTACTCCTTAAAGATTACAAATTGTAAAGAAATAAAAAAAATTGATCACTTTGTAGAATTAGAAGTTCCTATTTCAAAAGAAGATACTTTAGCTCTAGATCATAAAATAAGTAGAAAAAATCTTGTTCCAGAAATTTCAAATATTTCAAATAACGATAAACTTTTATGTTATGAAATTAATGAAATTCAAAGATGTGCAAAATGTATATTACCAATTAATTTTCCTTTTTTAGAGCTCGATAAAGACGGTGTATGTAATTTTTGTAATAATTATCAAAAAAAATATCAAAAATTTGATGATAGCTATAAGGAAAATTTTATTAAAATTTTGGATAATTATAAAAATAAAAATGATAATATTGATTGTATTTTTCCATTATCAGGTGGAAGAGATAGTTGTTATGGATTGCATTTAGCTGTTAAAGAACTTGGGTTAAAACCAATTACTTTTACTTATGATTGGGGTTTAGTAACTGACTTGGCTAGACGAAATATTAGTAATATTTGTTCTATCTTAAATGTAGAAAATATTATCATTGCTGACAATATAGAAAAGAAAAGATCTTATATTAGGAAAAACGTTATCGCTTGGTTAAAAAAACCTCATTTAGGAATGGTTAATTTATTTACGGCAGGTGATAAACATTTTTATAGATTTTTAGAAAAGGTAAAATTTCAAAATGAGATAGATTTGAATATTTGGTCCTATAATCCTTTTGAGATAACTCATTTTAAACATGGATTCTTAAATGTTAAACCAAATTTTTATAATAAAAAAACTTATAACCAGGGTTTATTGGGTCAATTAGAGTATCAATTTAAAAGATTGAAAGTAATGATGAGAAATTATTCGTACTTTAATTCTTCAATTTTAGATACTTTAGTGGGCGAATTTAACAGAAGCATTAAAAAACATAATGATTACTTTTATTTATTTAATTATTTTAAGTGGGATGAGAATATAATTAACGATACCTTGCTAAATAAGTATAAATGGGAAAAATCATCAGATACAGATTCTACGTGGAGAATTGGTGATGGAGCAGCTCCATTTTATAATTATATCTACCATACAATGGTTGGATTTACAGAATTTGATACTTTTAGAAGTAATCAAATAAGAGAAGGCGATTTAACAAGAGAGGCAGCATTAGAATTAATTAAAGAAGAAAATAAACCAAGATATCAAAGTATAAAATGGTTTCTGGATGTCATAGATCTTGATTTTAAAGAAACCATTGAAAGAATTAACGAATTTCGTTATCAAAAAAAATAAAATTCAGTTTATTGATGAAAAATATTCTTTTTATTAGCAAATATCTTTCAACAAAAAGTAATGGTTTTGAGTCAAGACTGTCTTTATTAATTAAATATTTTAAAAAAAATAATTATAAAGTTTCAGCTATTACGAGCAGTAATACGTTAAAAAAAAATTTTTTTACTGAAGATTATGTCTGTAAAAAAATTGATAAAGTTGATTATTATTTTCTTAAAGATAAAAAGAATTATTCGTTGTATTCATTTCAAAGGATTTTATCTTGGATAGATTTTGAAATAAGAGTATTTAATTTTAATTATAAATTAATAAAATTTAAACCTGATATCATTTATGTTTCATCACTTTCACTATTGACAATTTTAAATGGAATTTTTTTAAAAAAAAAATTTAATGCTAAACTTGTTTTTGAAATGAGAGATTTTTGGCCTTATTTTCTCTATACAACAGGAAAGTTTTCAAAATTTAATCCTGCCATTGTCATATTGGGACTTATTGAAAAGATTGGTATTTATCAAAGTGATTTAATAGTAAGTTTAATTCCAAGAATAAAAAAATATTTATCATACAGAGGGTTTAAAAATAAAAAGTTTTTAGCATCCACTTTTCCAGTTAATAAAAAAATTTTTATAAAAAAAAAAAATAAATTAATTCTAAATAAAAAAAAATTTCATATTTGTTATGCTGGTAATTTTGGTTTTGATAATTATTTAGAGGATTTGTTTGATCTAATTTCTAAAACGAAAAATAAAAATTTTGAGTTTCATTTTTTTGGCAGCGGTTCACAAAAAAATTTTTTAAAAAACAGATATTCAAAGTTATTAAATGTTACATTCTATGGACATGTTGAGTATGAAAATTTACACTCTATTTTAATAAAAATGGATTGTTTGATTGTAAGTTTTGGTTATAACAAAAAATATCCATTATTTGGTTATGAATTGAATAAATTGAATAATTACTTAATGTCTTCAAAACCTATTATTGTAGTAGGGGATAAAAAAAATTTACTAAGCAACCGAGGAAAATTTGTTTTTGTTTCAAAAAAAAATTCAAAACTTTTTGAACAGAAGCTGCTATACATAAAAAATCAATATCAATTTTTTTTAAAAATTGCTAGATTAAACAAGATAAAGCTTCTTAAAAGAAATGATCCACAGTTGATATTTAATGAAACAGCCAAAAAATTAAAAAGTATTTACAATGTATAATAAAGATCAGATAAAACTTGTATCAAATATATTAGACAAGAATAGAACAAATTACTGGACTGGAAGTGAATGTAAAAATTTTGAGAAAGAATTTTCTGATTATCATAAAGTAAAATATTCTGTAGCAGTATCTAATGGAAGTGTTGCTTTGGAAATTGCTATACGATCTTTAAATTTGGTTAAAAATGATCATGTAATTGTTTCACCAAGATCTTTTATTGTGTCCGCAAGTTGTATTCTTAATTTAGGCCTTACGCCAGTGTTTGCTGATGTTGACAATAATGGAAATTTAAATGCAAAAGAAATTTCAAAAATTTACAGTAAAAAGATTAAAGCAATAATTATAGTTCATTTAAACGGTCTAGCATGTGATTTAGATCCAATTATAAAATTTGTAAATAAAAATAAAATTTTTCTAATAGAAGACTGCTCTCAAGCCCATGGCGCTAAATATAAAGGAAAACCTGTTGGAAGTTTTGGTCACATATCAACTTGGTCTTTTTGTCAGGATAAAATTATTTCAACTGGTGGTGAAGGAGGAATGATTTCAACTAATAGTAAAAAAATTTGGGAATTTTGTTGGTCTTTCAAAGATCATGGGAAAAATTATCATAGTGTTTTTTACAAAAAACATAAATCTAATTTTAAATGGCTTCATGATAATTTAGGTTCAAATTATCGTATGACAGAAATGCAAGCAGCATTAGGTAGATATCAATTAAAATTTTTAGATGATCAAGTTAAAAAAAGAAATCAAATAGTCAATTTATATTTGGATAATTTGAAGCACTTTTTTGAAAAAGATATTTTTTTTAAAAAGATAAAATTTGGATATAGCGAAACTTGTTTACATGCCTTTTACAGACTTAATCTTTTTTTGAATGAAAAAAGAAATCAAAATAAATTAATAATTAAATTAAATAAAAAAAATATTCTGTGTGGAGTTGGATCTTGTCCAGAAATTTATAGAGAAAAAGTTTTTTTAAAATCAGGTATGTATCCTAGGAAAAGATTGATAAATGCCAAATTATTGGGCGAAACTAGCATTATGTTTCCTATTAATCCCCATCGACCTTTGTTCAAAATCAAAAAAGAAATAGTTATAATAAAAAAAACTTTAGAAAGATTAATTAAAAATTAAATAACAATCTCAAAATTAGTATTATAATAATGTTTAATTTGATCCATTAAATTTTTTAATTGGATATGATTTCTTGTTTTTCTTAAATAAGGATAATATTATTTTTATTATTGTAATAAATATTATTTTTAAATCTAAAAAAAAATTATGATTATTGACATACCATAAATCAAAATCAAATTTTTTTAACCAAGTTGTTTTATCATTTGAATTTATTTGTGACCAACCAGTAATTCCAGGCATTACGGTGAATCTTTTTAAATGTTTTTTTTTGTACAATTTTTTATATTCATAATGAAGAGGCCTAGGTCCAACCAAACTAATATCACCCAATAAAATATTAATAATTTGAGGTAATTCATCTAATTTAAAAAATCTTAGAAAATTGCTGTATAAATTAATATTATTTTTCGAGTCAATTGTTCTAAATTTTATAATTTTAATTTTCTTATTTTTATATCCACCCCTATTTTGTATAAAAAATATTGGTCTTCCATTTAACAATAATGAGGTGAATATTATTATTAAAATTAATGGTAACCAAATTGGTAAAAAAAAAAATGCAAAATAATTGATCAAATTTTTTTTTTAACATACATTCATTAATTGATTTAACTGTTCTTTATTATTTATTCCAACAATAACCTTTTTAACGATTTTGTTTTTTAAATTAAATTGAATTAATCTTTTGAGATTATCTTTTTTTATTATTTTGTTATTACCACCAAAAGTTCTCATTGCAATAATTTCGAATTTATTTTTTTTTGCAAAATTATCAAAATGTTTTTCGTTGATATTTCTATAACAAGTAATGCCATCAATGAAACCTCTTTTTTTTATTTTAATTCTCTCTTTATGGTATGGAAAAAAGTAAAAATTATTAATTACCTTGATTTTTTTTAATTTAACAATCGTCCTTTTGATTTTATCAAATAACGACTGTTGATATATTAAGTACTCTTTATTATTGTTGCATTGATATCGATTTACCAGTTGAATTGTGAAATTATTACTTGGGCCTAAATCTTTTCTATATTGATAAATTTTTTTTTTAAATCTTCTTAAATTAAATTTATTTTTATCAGTTTTTGGTTCAGCAAGTTTCAGAATAAAGCTAAATTTTTTTTGTTTAATTTTTTTTAAACTTTTTTTTATTAAATTATATGAGTCATATTCACTAGAAATATGAATTTGTTTAATCCCTTTTTCGTGTGCATAATCTAAAAAAATTGATAAATCTTTACTGTTATTGAAATATTTTTTTAATTTCATAGTGCCTAGCACTATTTTATTAATAAACTTCATTTATTTTCCGATTTTTATAGCAGCTTTCCACAAAAATCTGTCGGAGTCTTTTTTTGGCTTAAAGCCATTTCTTCCATGCAATACTTCTGAGTCTTTCCAAAAAACTGCATCACCAGCATTTAATTTTATTGGTTTTATAATGTTTTTTATTTTTTCTGATTTATTTAAGAAATGGAAAAACTTTTCAATAAATTTTAAATTTTTTTTTGAATTTTCTTTTGAAATACAAAAATAATTAAAATTAATTTTATAATTACCATTTTCAATGTATAAAATTTTTTTTTTATTTGTATAACCTGTCCTTTCATGCACCACTTCCTCATTAAATAACAGTTCTAACAGTTCAGAGTCATCTGCTTTTAGTACTTCAACTAGTTTTTTTAATTCTAGAAATATTGTTTCCCCTCCAATAACTGAATTTGAAACACAACACATTAAAGTGGCATTTGGAAAATTAGGGTTATAACTACCATCTGTATGAAGAGGTTGAGGATTTGAACTGTGTCTATAGGCATTATCTATATTTGAGTCATATCGTACATCCATCCAAATTTTATCAGCTTTTTGATTTCCTCTATCTCCAAGTTTAACGTCTTCAGCTAACATTTTATACTGCCCTATTTCATTTCCAATTTTCTCATAAAATTCCCTTACGTAATCTTTTTGGGTATTACTTTTTAAATGGAAAACTTTATTTTCATCAAGCGCCCAAGCTTTTAAAATGGACCCTGTTATATCTGTATTTAATTTATTATTAATTTTAAATTGTTGTATCATATTCGTGTATTATCATATTATCTAAAATTATATATTTAAAAATTATTATTATTTTATGAAAAAAACAATAGCAATTCTTGGAGCTGGAGGTCATGGGAAGGTAATTGGCGAAATTGCTTTTTTAAATAAATTTAAAGTTATAGATTTTTATGATGATATAAAATTTACTTCAAAAGAGAAGTTTCCTTTTAAAATTTTGGGTAAGTCACAAGACTTTATAGATAATTTAAAAAAATATGATGCTTGTTTTTTAGCCATAGGTGATAATGAGATTAGATCAGAAAAAACTATCTGGCTAGATAAATTAAACCAAAAGCTTATTAATTTGTTTCACCCCAAGTCGACTGTTAGTAAAAATATTATAATTGGCAAAGGAAATTGTGTTATGGCTAATGCAGTTATTAATACAGGCTCGTCGATCGGCAATGGTACAATAATAAATACTTCAGCTTCAATTGATCATGATTGCAATATAGAGGACTATGTTCACATTTCACCTAACTGCTCACTTTCTGGAAATGTTAAAGTTGGTAAGTTGACACATATGGGTACAGGCTCATCTGTACATCCAGGAATTAAAATTGGATATAATGTAAAAATTGGAGTTGGATCCAAAATATATAAAAATATTTCAGATAATACAGTTTACAAAGAGTGAAAAAAAATATGGATAAATAATAGCATTATAAGATTAAATAATTATTAATTTGATTAAATCTATTTGTTTTTAATCTTTTTTTGATTTTCATGAATTTTATATGATTTATGATAAGCTAATCTAGTATATAAATATCCATAAAATAATTAAAATAATAATTTTTTTAATAATGAGTGATATATTCAATACTTTTTCAAAATCTATATTAACTCTTCCACGTTATGCAAAACAAATTATTGCATTAGTTACAGACTCAGCTTTATGTATAATCGCGGTATGGCTAGCATTATATCTAAAGTTAGATCAGTTTGTTTCTTTAAAAGGTAATTTTTTTTGGCCAACAATTTATTCAGTAGTCTTTGCTATACCAATTTTTTGGTTATTTGGTTTTTATCGAACTATGTTTCGTTATTCAGGTAAATCTGTTCTGGTTTCAATTTCATTTGCGTTAATTATCTATGGCTTGATGTATTTTTCATGTATTTCAATTTATAGTCTTAAAGGAGTACCGAGGTCGATAGGAATATTACAACCTTTGATTTTATTCTTTGCTATCGCTGGCTCAAGACTTTTTGTTAGATTTTTATTAGGTAATAGTAAAATTCATAATTTTAAAAATTCTAATTTACCAAGGGCGCTTATATATGGAGCAGGAAGTGCTGGAAGACAATTGGCATCAGCATTAGAAAATAGTTATGAAATGAAGGTAGTAGGTTTCATTGATGATGATAGCCTCTTACATGGCCAGGTACTTCAAGGTCAAAATATTTACTCTCAACAAGATTTATCTAAAGTAATTGAAAGCAAAGAGGTAACACATATTTTGCTCGCACTTCCCTCGATAAAAAGAAGTAAACGTATGGAGATAATAAAAAAGATCAATCAATACAAGGTAATCGTTCGAACTTTACCTTCAGTCACAGACCTTGTTGAGGAAAGAGTTACTACTTCTGATATCCGTGATTTAGAAGTTGAGGATATTCTAGATCGCCATATAGTAGAGCCCAATTTAGAATTACTGACAAAAAATACTAATTCTAAAATAGTATTAGTCACAGGAGCAGGTGGATCAATCGGTTCTGAACTTACTCGTCAAATAATAAAACTTAATCCAAAAAAAATTTTACTTGTAGATGTTAGCGAATTCGCTTTATATCAAATTCACTCAGAACTAGAGGAAATTAAATTAAAAAATAAGATTACTATTAAGGTAGAAATAATACCAATTATTGCCTCAGTTCAAGATATAATCAAAATGACTGAAATTATTAAAAATTTTAGACCAGACATAGTATATCATGCAGCTGCATATAAACATGTTCCGCTAGTAGAACAAAATATTTGTGAGGGAATAAAAAATAATATTTTTGGAACTTTGAATGTTGCAAAAATTTCTATAGATCACAAGATAAATCATTTTATATTAATTTCTAGTGATAAAGCAGTGCGTCCTACAAATATAATGGGGGCTAGTAAACGAGTGGCTGAATTATGTCTCCAAGCATTATTTGAAAATACAAGTAATAAAAGAGCAAAATTGAGCATTGTTAGATTTGGAAATGTTTTAGGATCATCTGGATCGGTTATTCCCAAATTTAAAAACCAAATAAAAGATGGTGGCCCTGTAACACTCACACACCCTGAAGTAACAAGGTACTTTATGACTATCCCTGAGGCTGCACAACTTGTAATTCAAGCTGGTGCAATGGCTAGAGGTGGAGATGTCTTTGTTTTAGATATGGGAGATCCAGTTAAAATTAAAGATTTGGTAAAAAAAATAATTATTTTATCAGGATTAACTTTGAAAGATAAAAAAAACCCAGATGGAGATATTAAAATTGTAATAACTGGCTTACGACCTGGCGAGAAATTATATGAGGAAGTTTTATTAGGTGATGATCCTCAACCCACAGAGCATCCAAAAATTCAGAAAACTAAAGATCCATTTATACCATGGCATGAGTTAAAAAAGAGTCTTATTGACTTAGAAAAGTACGCTAAAGAAGAAAAGATTTATGAAATAATTGAAATTTTGCAAAAACTTGTTTCTGGCTATAAGTTTAATGGAGAAATTGTTGATCAAATTTTCCTTTATAAAAATAATATAAAGTACCACAAATCGTTGCATCAATCTTTAACAAAAAATTATGATAAAGATGAAAAAAAAGTAATAAGACTTGATAGAAATCAAAGTTAAATTTATATATGTAAAGCTCAGTTAGCTATAAATAGTGCAATAAATTAGCTTTCATTAATTAGTTAGAATTTTTTAAATAAAGAAACTTTACAAAGGCCCCTAAAATTGTTAATAGGGCGAGCCTGGTAATTATTGCGAAAGTGTAATACCCGATCCCATTCCGAACTCGGCAGTCAAGCCTTTCAGCGCCAATGGTACTTTGTCTTAAGACACGGAAGA
>MDTG01327515.1_pt1 | contig 22934 bp, 14 predicted proteins | sample 811421 | NCBI WGS metagenome assembly MDTG01 (sample SAMN05326645, study PRJNA326480) | marine metagenome | isolation source: seawater | place: Pacific Ocean: South East | collected 2011
CTAAGTTTCCCGGAGGCGGTTTAGAGTTTGGTGAAGGAATTGCTGATTGTTTAATTCGAGAATTTAAAGAAGAGTTGAATGTAATGATTATTGTTAAATCTCTTTTTTACATAAACGAGGCTTATCAAGTTTCTTCCTTTAATGAAAAGGAACAACTTTTAAGTGTATATTATCAAGTTTCACTGGAGGAGGGTGAGATTAAAAGTACAGAAACGCCTTTCCTATTTGATACTAATGAACCGCAGTGTTTTAGGTGGTTAGATTTGAATAAAATTAACAAAAATGACGTGACATTTCCTATTGATAAAATTGTGGTTGAAAAATTGAACACTTGAAAAATTTGGTAGTTACATTTATTGTTGTTTTGATTGGAAGTTGTGCACCAACTAGATACGTCGTTCCATTAACAAAAAAGGAAAAATCAATTAGTATTTCTTTTGGTGGCCCAATAATCGAGGAAAGAGGCTACGTATCTCCTGTGCCTTTTCTAAGCTTTACCTACGCAAAAGGAAAAACGAAAAGTTTAACATATTTTGGGGGGCTTCAGCTTTCTTCATTTTTGGATGGTTTTTTTGCTGCAGAGATTGGAGCTTTAAAAGAGTGGAAATGGTGGAGCAAAAAAAAGATAGGTTTTACAACTAACTTTGTTGCTAATGCAATGACTGATGGTATAGATGGAGGTTTTACATTTTTCCCTCAGTTTGATGCAAATCTTTATTGGTATTTTAAGAACGATCCTCATTATTTTTGCGATTGTCCGGGAGATCCTAAGTGGAATATGTTTTTATATGCTGGTTTCCAGTCTCACTATAATGTAGTGTCAGATTTTGATTTAGAAATTCCTTTTAGGGACGATTTATTGTTTTCTCCTCATATTGGTATAAGCATGGGTCCTGGTGCATCAAGATTGGCAGCAGAGGTAAAATGGATTCAGCCATGGGTAGACAATACAAAACATGATCCTCCGATTTGGAATCCTTTTATGGAAACAGGCACATTTGGAGGCTTTATTGCCTTTTATCATAATTTCTAATTACCGTAATATTTTAATCGATACAACTTCAAACAGTGATTCTGCATGAACAAAAAATACGCCTTTAGTTTTAGGGATAAAAATGCGATTTCCGAGAGATTGAGAGAGTAACTTTCCATTTATGTCCCATAATTGCATTTTTTGAATATTTTCTGAATTGATTTGAAGAATATTTTCAGAAATGATATATTCTATTTTCGTTGTTGATATTACTTTATCTGTGTTATCTGGCTCCATACCCATATATAATGCTAGACCACCAGATTGATTACCAATGATTAGTTCAGGGTTTCCGTCTGAATTTAAATCACCAATTAATGGTTTACTATATCCTCCGTCTTTTGTGTTGTGAAAGTCAGAAAAGTCAAGTTGCAAAGTTGAGGAGATTTCATTGCTAATATTCATATATCCTTGAGTATTTCCGGATTCTCCGCCAACCAATAAGTGTGTTTTTTCGTTTTCTTTGAAAAAATAAGGAGTTGAATATCCAAATAAAACTCCATTCGAATAATTTTGTGTCGAGACTCCTCCAAAATCTTCTATTTCAATAGAGTAATCGTATCCTAAATTATTTTGATTCTCGTAGTAAAATAAACTTCCGTTTTGCTCACCAACCGTTAAATCTATTGAACTATCTCCATTTACATCAAATAGAACAGGAGCAGCATAATTGCCAACATCAATGTTTTCAAATTCAGCAGAAGCGATTAAAAAATCATAAGGCATATTTACACCAGCTTGATTATTTAGGTAGAGTATTTTTCCATTTTGAAGACCTAGTAGTAAATCATCATCACCGTCTTTGTCTAAATCTCCTAAAGCTGGGTATAGATACGTTTCTTCATTTTCTGAAAAATTTAAGTAATCATCGTTTATAACTTCAAAAGATGGATTTGTTTGCGTGCCTACATTACGGAGTAAACTTAAAGTTGCTTGTATATTTCCGTTGTAATTTAATGCATTATTACCCACAAGAATATCTGTTAAACCATCCTGATTTTCATCTACCCATATTGGGTAGGCCCCTTTTCCAAAATCTAGCATATCTCCTACAAGAAATAAGTTAGTTTGAAATGAAAAAGTATCTTTATTAACGCCAATATTTTTATAGTAAAGAATCTCTTTATTGTTCCCAATCAAGGCATTATTACTGGAAATTAGAAGGTCTTTTTTAGCATCATTATTCACATCGGCATATGAGGCATAAGGGAAGACATAAGTGGTGACTGGGTTATCATAGTTTGGGAAGTTATTATCAACATCAATAATATTACTCGTCAATAGACTTCCTCCATTAGTTAGGTAATTTAAATTGTTAAATGATATGTCCCCAATGAGCACATCAACTGGTTTAGTAGAGGAAGAATAAATTGTTGTTATCGTGCTGCCAGCATGTTCTCCACCACCAAGAATAGTCATGTCATTTCTTCCGCAGGTTTGGTTAAGAGTGATTTCATGTGTCATCTCATTTTTAGAAAAATTTCCCCAACAACTCGATTCTAATTTAAATTCTAATCCGCACTCTCCTGTATTTTCAATAGAATTATTTTTGTGATATTCAACATGAATACCATTATTGTCAAATGTTAGTATGTCCATGTCACCATCACCATCTAAATCTGTAATTCCAGGTATATCCTCATTTGTAACAGAGAGGTTAGAGGTGAAGGAATTAAGTTCAGACTGTAGCTGAGACGTTTCAAGAGTAAATGAAAAGTTGCCATTGTTTTTATAAACTTTTATACCTCCTTCAGTTCCTGTAAAAATATCGGGAAGATTATCGCAGTTAAAATCTCTAAAAAGAACCCATTTATTTAAGTTTATAGGAATGTTTATTGGTTCAAAATTTAATTCTTTATTTTTAAATACAATAAGACGATTACCGCTTTTATCGAAAGCAATTAAATCTTGGTTACCATCGCTATCAAAATCAATGTTACTAAATATTGGGTAGTTTAAACCTCCTTCCCACGCTCTTTTTAAGATTTTATTGTTTTTAGTTACTGCGATTTCATAATTTCTTTCAAAAACGAATTGACAGTGAGAAAGATTAGAAAAAAGGTGTAATATAGTGATAGTCAGTATAATGCGGGTCATAGTAGCTAATGTAGTAAATTATGATTAATTATCCTTCCCTTACGCATGGCTAATCGAGTGGTATGATTTATCTTTGTCGGTCTTATTTGAATAAATTTTAACATGCAAAATAAAAAAGCAATCAAGATTTTATTAGCCATTATTGGTATGGTTTGTCTTTTTGAATTTTCGTTCACCTACTTTACAAGAGGTTTTGAGCAACAAGCGAAAGAATTAACGAGTACGCCTGAGGAAGAAAGAGAATGGTTAGATGAAAATTCTGATCAAGAGATATGGTTGGGTTATTCCTATATGGAGTGCAAGAAAAGAGAAATTAATTTAGGCTTGGACCTTAGAGGAGGTGTTTCTGTAACATTAGAAATTGCTGTTGACCAACTGGTAGCATCTTTAGTAGGTAGTAATATAAAAAGCTCGCCTAAATTTAAGGAAGTTACTGCAAGAGCGAAAGAGCTAAAAAAAGAGCAACCGGGAAGCTATATTGAACTATTCGAGCAGGCCTATATTGAAAAAATGAATGGTGAACCTATGGCAAAATGGTTTGCTGGAAAGGGTGATATTGATGTAAACTCATCAGATAGTGATGTACTTGAAATGTTAGCAGAATCTGCATCTGGCGCCATTGGTCAAGCAAAAGAAGTGTTAAGAACTCGTGTATCACAATTTGGTATTGCTCAGCCTGATATTAAGTTAGTGGGTAACACAGGTAGAATTGTCGTTGATCTTCCTGGGATTAAAGACATAAAAAGAGTGAGAGGCTTGTTGCAAGGTTCTGCGAATTTAGAGATTTGGGATACTTATTCGTTTGCTGATTTACAGGCTTCGTTCATAGCTTTAGAGGAGAAGGCGAGAGATTATTACAACCTTAAAAATCCATTGGACTCTGCAGATTTTGAAGACCTAGATTCCGAAGATAGTTTGGCTTTGTTGGCTAAAAGAAATGCACCATTTACTTCTTTGATGGTTAGAGATAAGGAGTTGTTGAAAAATAGAAATGATAGAGCAGGAGTTGGAATTTTCAAAATAGGCGACACGGCTAAGGTTAATGAAATTATTAAAATTGGTGACGACAAGAAATTGTTCAATAATCGATTAAAGTTAGCTTGGTCTTCTGAAACTGATTTGGGCGGGAAGTCAGGTGCATTACAGCTATACGCATTAAGAAAAGAATCCAATGGTGGAGCTTATATGTCAGGTGAATTTATTAAAAGAGCTTCTCGCCAATTAGAAAAGGGTAGAGATATCGTATCGCTTGATTTCAAAACTAAAGCGGCCAGTAAATGGGAAAAAATAACAGGTAAATCTGCTAATGCTGGTGGAAAACCTATTGCTATTGTTCTAGACGGTTTGGTCTATGCGGCTCCTGGTGCTAAAAATGCTATACCTGGCGGAGGGACTGAAATTACACCAGGAAATATGGAAAACTCGTATGAGTGGGCTTCGGATTTAGCGAATGTGCTGAATGCTGGTAAGTTTCCAGCACCTGCAAAAATTGTTCAGGAAACTTTTGTCGGTCCAACTCTTGGAGAGCAAGCCATTAATGCTGCAGTGTGGTCGTTTGTATTTGCCCTTTGTCTCGTGCTAATATATATGGTGTTTTATTACAGCTCTGCTGGATGGGCAGCGAATGTGGCTTTGGTAGCCAATATTTTAATTATTATTGGTGTTCTCGCTGCCGCTCCAACAATATCATTAACACTTCCAGGTGTTGCTGGTATTGTTCTTACTGTTGGTATGTCTGTGGATGCAAACGTTTTAATTTATGAGAGAATTCGTGAGGAGTTAAAAATTGGTAAAAGCTTAAAGTTGGCCATTGCTGATGGATACAAACATGCTTACACTGCTATTTTGGATGCCAACGTCACAACTTTAATTACAGGTGTTATCTTATGGTATTTCGGTACATCAGTTATTGAAAGCTTTGCTCAGACCTTGATTATAGGTATTTTCACTTCCCTTTTCTCAGCAATTTTCATAACACGATTAATTTTTGATTCGTTACTTGGAAAAGAAAAAAACATTAAATTTTCAACTGAGAAAACTAGGGATTGGTTTACCAAAACTACATACAATATTATATCTTCGAGAAAGAAATTCTATGTTGCTTCGGCAATTTTGCTTGTTGTTGGACTCTCATCTATTTATTACAAAGGATTTGATTTAGGTACTGATTTCTCTGGAGGTAGAACCTACAAAGTCGCCTTTGAGGATGTGCCAGATATTGAAAATCTAAAATCCGAGCTAAAGGATGTTTTTCTGGAAAGTGGAAAAGGGTTAGAGCCTGAGGTTAAAACAGGGGGTACGGGCAATTTAATTATTACCACAAAGTTTTTAGCCAGTGATGAATCTAAAGAAGCTTCTAATAAAGTTGAGAGCTTTCTTTATACTGGATTGAAAAAATATTTGCCTGCAGACATGACATCGGAAAAATTTGTAAGTCAATATGAAGGTAAGGATAAAGGTGTTCTGGAAAGTGCCCATGTCCAAAGTACTATTGCTGACGATATTATTGATGCCTCTTATACATCTGTTGTTTACGCATTGATTGCCATTTTCCTATATGTGGCGCTTAGATTCCGAAAATGGCAATTTGGATTGGGTGCATTAATTGCCATTTTTCATGATGTAATTATTGTGCTTGGATTCTTTTCTCTGTTGCAAGATGCTTTGCCATTTTCGTTAGAAATTAACACCGCTTTTGTTGCTGCTGTTTTAACGGTTGTTGGCTACTCTATTAATGATACAGTAGTTGTATTCGATAGGGTGAGAGAACGCACTTCTGGAACGAATTCTGAAGGAATTAATGTCGTTGTAAACAAAGCTTTAAACAGCACCTTGTCCAGAACGTTCAATACGTCTCTTACTATTCTAGTCGTACTACTAGCAATTCTTATTTTTGGGACAGGATCCTTACAAGGATTTGCTTTTGCTCTATTAATTGGAGTTGTTGTTGGAACGTATTCATCCATTTGTATTGCGTCTCCAATATATACGGACTTGGTTAGAAATAAGGAAAATAATTAACAAGTTCTTTGAATACAATAAAAAGCCACCTCGCAACAGGTGGCTTTTTTATTTTTGTAAATAAATTTTTTATTGATTAAATATGGTTTAAAAGTTCATCTCCATGGATTTGAAGGATTCTCCCAATTGCTTTGTTATTTAAAAATGTTTGAGTTCCTAAATTTAAATATTCATTAGGCATTTTAATGGGACCTATGTACTTTTTTCTAAACGAAACAGGATATGTGTTGCTAATTGTATAGTTAATACTTGTTCCAAGAATATTTATTTCAAGTTTGAACATCATTTTTTCATTGAACTTATATTGGTTGTAATGGGGTCTAAAACCGCTTTAGATACATTTATTTTTTGTTCACTAAATCGATTCAAATGAACAAGTGTTTTGTGAGCGAAGTTCTCTCAGTTTTTCTTTTTCTTCGAGCTCCATAATATTTCAGAAATGGATAATGCCCCAAGATAAGTCATATAGTAGGCAAACGAAAGTGTTGAGATAACTTCAGACCATAAGTTTGCTTTTCCTCTCATTATATATTTTGGGTCTAAACTATCGTTAACGGTTTCGAATTTGTAGGATTTTTTTAAGGCTTAAACTAGCTTAAATCGAATTTTATACACTTTTGTCACCCTGAGTGCAATTTAACTATGCATAGGTGTTTGGTGATATTACTAATTTATGTACCAGTTTTGCTGCCTTAATTCTCCCTTTCATTCTTTGCCAACTCATTACAGCTGCGTCTTGGTTTAGGTGACCTTCAGTAATTTTATCTCATCCAATCATACTTTTACCCATTGACTCAAGCATTTTTAGGACTTTATCAATAAAGTGGGCTTGTAGGTCATGCATGTTTTCCATCTTTTTCTTTTTTATGAAATTTTTCACTTCATTCCTTGCTTCCCAATATATTTTGTGGGATTCATAACCAGTAGTATGAATATATTCTCCCGGAAATAGATTCGCATTTTGGGAGTAGTTTATCTAAAGTTGCTCATACTTTGTCCTCTGCCTGAATAGCATATTTCAAGTATACATTTTAAAACTACCGTCGCCAAACCCTTCTGAGAATTTATGGCCAACAAAAACTTGCGTAATTTCATTTTTTATTAAAGTTTTAGGAAACAAGTCTTGGAATGCTATTAATCACTTTGGGGCGCAAAGCCTAAGAGTAATGGCAATGTTTCATTTTTAACCAAATTCAACAACTTTTTTAATTTGATTATGAGTATAAAAATCACCATATTCTTTACGTTAATTAGCAGTTGATATTGGGCGTTGATTACTAAACATTCCGTTTCTCTCTCTTCTCCAAGCACTATTTTTAGTTAGTTTTGGAAGTGATTTTATTTCAATTCTTTACTCTTCATCATCGAAGATATCAATGGAATTTATTGAATTTCAATTCGTACACTTTATAAACTTATTATTTAACTTCCTTTTGAGAAAAAATATGGCAATTAACACCTAACATCAAAGTTTTCCATTCAAACCTTGGTTCATCAATATTTTTACAAAGAGGTATTTTAAGAGTTTTAGTTTTAAGTTTAGCTTGTAATAATTGTTTTGATTTTCAAATGTCATTACGTAAACCACTCAATCTTCTTGCATCAATACTTATCTCTTTTGAATTTAATTCTAGGGTATATCGTTTATTATTTTTTTCTGAATTTGTTTAAATAAGGTTAATAGCTGCTGGACCCTTAAGCTCATTGTAAGATAGATGCTTGAGAATCATAGGGTGATTTACTTGTACAAAAAATCCAATGTGGCAGAATGTTAGCATCAGAAGTGTTTTATCAAAAGTTAAAATTTTGTCCTAACAATGTACTTACTAAATTAATAATACCTATTTTCTTCAGGACACACCCAGTCGAATAAGGAGGGAAAATACAATGCATCTAAATTTTAAATACTGCAGAAATCCAATAAATTCGGCCTTCTGAGGGGATAATTCCGGGTCCAGGATAAGAATTTGCTCTTTGGGTAAAGTAACTCTTGTTGGTTACATTATTTACAGACAATTGTAACGTGATATTTTTGAAGTTGTAGCCACCTTTAACATCAATTACATAAAAAGAGGGTATTAGGCCATATACGCCATTCATACTTTCTTTTGCATTTGTTGCTTCGGAAAATTGAGTTGTTTGAAAATTGATTAAGCCAGAAAAAAGCCATTTTTTGTATTCATGAGTTATGGAGGATTTTAGTGTTAACCAAGGTACCATCTCAACTCTATTACCATAAACAATAGCATTTTTATCAATGTATTTAGCATAGTTACTGGTAACATTTGTCATTAAATTCAATTTGTGAATAGAATCATTTAAAGAAACTAGTTTTCTTAAATCAATCCAATTGGTTAGTTCCATTCCAATAGTTCTTGATGCAGATATGTTTGTTCTGTATTGATAGGTGTCAAATGTTAAATTATCAGTTTGCCATATTAAACCTATACGATTCGCATAATGCAGCAGGTAGCCGGTTACACTTAAAAATGCTGTTTTGTTCCAGCCTTTACTGTATGTAATGTCAGCAGTGTATCCTTTCTCATCTTGAATGTTCGGATCAACGCGTAAACTTGGAACAACAATGTTGATATCACTAAAATTCACCGATCTAAAATTTTTGGAAAGATTTGCAATCCATTTACCATTGTTTGCAACATTATAGGTAAGCCCTGTTCCAAAAAGGTGTATGTCTCGATTGCTGGTGAAATTTGTGGTCAAATTATTGATTAATAGGGTATCATTGGCGTTGTTAATTACATATTTATTGAAATATCCATTTGTTTTGGTACTTATATATTCATATCGATAACCAGGTGTCAGAAATATTTTTTTCGTTAGAAAAAGTGTGTTCTCAAAAAATAGTGAAGCATTCGCACTTGGAAATTGATATTGAGAATGCTCTGGAATTTCCGGTATGGAAAAATCAGCATCGAAGTCTTTTGTTCCTAATGCTTGAGAAGTTTGAGCCCAACCTTTGTAAAGTCTCAATCCGCTTATTAGCGCTGCATTTTTGCCTCTAATTGCATACCGTTTTATCCAGCGAGTCTCGTTACCAATATTTTCAAATTTACCGGCTATTATTGCTCGGTCACCTAGAGGATCAGTACGTTGAGGATTTTCCATATAACCAACTGAATTTCTGGACGCATTCACATAAAATGTTTTAGAATTAATCCATGAGTTGGAGTTGAATTTATAGTGTGCAATTAAAGCAGCAACATTCCAATCTATGCTGAACCAATTCCTTTCTCTAAAACTTTGTTGAGGATTCTCATAAAATTGCCTATCGGTTAAGCCTCCTGCTTGCTGAACATTATAATAGTATTTGGTTAATTGCAGTTTTAGATTTAGTTTCTTGTTGGCTTGAAAAGAAATACTCGTATAGCCCGTGTGTGATTTGTAATTTGAGTTGTATCTCCAACCGTCTCCAATCTTATAATGGTAAAGGGAATATGTTTTCAGTTTCTCACTTTTTGTCGCAATGCTATTAAATGTGTGAAATTGATTGTAGCTTCCATATCTGTTATTAGAAATTAGTTCAAATTTCTTTTTTGGATTTGTTGGACCATCCTTTAAAATAAAATTAATCATTCCTCCAAATTGAGGTCCAAATTGCAGTGAGGCAGCACCTCGTAAGATAGCGATTTCACTGATTGCTTCACTTGAAGGTGTGTAATAGGTTTCGGGGTATCCAAGTGCATCTGCACTAATTTCATATCCATTTTGGCGTGTGTTGTAATGTGCTGTTCTTTTTGGATTTAACCCTCTTCCACCAATGCCGAGTTGGAGTCCCGCGCCATCATATTCAATAATATTTACTGGTGCGTCAATTGTCCGCGTAAGTGATGAAGAGGTTCCTTTTTCTGCATTTTGCTTGATAACTATTTTGTTTTTCCCGATTGAGATTTGATCTTCTGAAATTTCTTTACCTCGGCTAAGAGGGGCACTTATATTTATTTCAACATCTTCCAATTCAGCTGCTTTTGCAAATAAGATAACGGTTATTGATGTAACTCTTTCTTTAACAATGTTCACTTTTTGCAAGGACTCTCTGTAATTTTTATGTGAAACAATAACTGTGTATGTACCTACAGGGAGTTTTGGAAATTTAAACTTTCCATTTTTGTCTGATTGAATACGATTTTCTGTTTCATCAATTAATATTTCAGCTTGATGTATTGGTTTGTAATCGGTGTTTAGAATGACACCTTGCAACCCGTTAGCAGATAAGTTATTTGGAAGAGTTATACTGACTAGTAAGAAGAGTAAAAAAAATATTTTTGAGGGGATTCCGAGCATTTCCGCACAAAAATACTTTTTAAAAGTAAAGTGAGCGACTTTTTTCTATACCCTATTTCTAGTATTCAATAAATGGCGTATTGATGTAATGAAATCTTGCAAGGAAGAAGAAAACACCCATGCTAATTTGAAGCCCTAATTATAGGTATAGCTTATACCCAATATTCATTTTATTAAGATTAAAGGTCATATTTTCGATTGGGTTTTCCTCGTTATACTAATTTCTACTCCTTTTTTTAGGGGAATTTTTTTGTTTAATTCTAAATCATTTTATTCGATATGTTTTTCGCGCGTGATATGAAAGCAATGTGGTAAGTATTTAGCTGACTTATTAAAAACATTTACAAAACAGGCTAAGGCAGATTCTCCATAAAGAAATAAATATCAGTTTTTGTAACAGGGGTTATCCAAGTGACGCATTTAAAAGATGAAAAATATCCATTTTGCAGCATATAGCCGCTTGTTTTTTCTAACTTCATTTATTTGATTAATGGAATTAGATGAATATAAACGCTGAAATTGTTTGAACATGCATAAATTAAAATCCCATAGAGTAAAAACATTAAGTACCCCTATTCGTGTTGAAGCATATTGTAGGGGATTGTTTGAGGAGTTGCCTTCAAATAAAAGTGTTAAAAAATCATTTTCAAGGGGCGTAATAAGGGTAAATGGTAAGAATATTTCTTCATCCTATTTTATTCAAGAAGGGGATGAAATTGAACTTTGGGATTTGGAGGAAAAAGCTCCGCTAGCTTTTAAGGTACCAATCAAAATTATTTTTGAGGATGATGATTTAGCTATTGTTTTTAAGCCTGCAGGTTTGCCCACTTCAGGAAATTTTTACCGAACTCTTGAAAATGCTATTCAGGGAAAATTATTCAATTCATTTAATAATCCTTTGAAGTGGCCTAAGCCTGTTCATCGTTTGGATTCAGCTACAAGTGGTTTAGTCATCATTGCAAAATCTATAGATGCGAGGATAAAGCTTGGAAATATGCTATCAAATCAAATGATTCAAAAAACGTATTGCGCATTGCTTTCCGGTAAAATCGAAAAGGATCTTCGCATTGACTTTCAGATAGAAGGGAGAGATTCGATTACTGAATTATCTGTTATTGAATGTAAAGAAAGTTTAAATAACAATTTTATAACTAAGGTTTTAATGAAACCCATAACCGGAAGAACTCATCAATTGAGAAAGCACGCTGCCTTAATAAAACATCCAATCATAGGTGACAAGGAATATGGCGAAAAAGGCAATGTGCTTTTGCATAAAGGACTTTTTTTATGTGCGGTGAAATTAAAATTCAAACATCCATTAACTAAGAAAGAAGTAGACATTGAGGTAGAGCCTCCAAAAAAGTTTAGCAAGTTAATGGAGAGAGAGTTTGTTCGCTTCAAAAAATATAAAAATACGCTGAATAAAAAGGTGAATTGAAACTAACGTTGGGAAGCAAATCCATATTTTTGAATCGTGTACAAATTATCACAGAAATATATAAAGCATAATGGCCCTATTTATGCCGTTGCGTTTTCAAAAAAGCATAATTTGCTTTTTACAGGAGGCTCTGATAAGGTTGTTGACACTTGGAATTTAGATTTGGGAGAAAATACACCACTGTCAATAGAAACAGAATCTGCCGTACTTAATTTTCAATTGCTAAATGAAGAAAAACAACTTTTTATAGGTTTGTTTAATGGAGATTTTCATGTTATAGATATCGATACTCGAAAAGAGATTAGTTGTTATAATAAGCATAAATTAGGTGTGTTTGCCTCATGTTATTTAGCTAACTATAATTTGCTCTTTGTCGGTGCTGGAGATGGTACGCTCTCAATTTGGAATATAAAAAGTTTTAAACTTTTAGTAAGTCATCAACTAGGTAAGGGTAAAATAAGAGCCATTCAATCTTTTGGTGATGATGTTTTTATTGCCAATTCACAAGGTCAAATCTTTTCAATTAATTTATTTACCATAGAAGAATATTCCCTGTTTACAACTATGGATTATCCAATTTTTTGTTTGAATAAATTTTCATCTAACAACTCGCTTTTGATTGGGGACAAGAATGCACATTTGACAGAGATTGAAATTGAGAGCAAACAAATTATCATATCTATACCTGCTCATAATTGGCCAATATATAGAATCGAATGGTTAAATGAAAATGAGTTTGTAACATGCAGCAGAGATAAAATCGTAAAAATTTGGGATGCAACTTCAATGAAAGTTAAACAAAGACTTTGTTTTCCATATTTTCAAGGACACCTTAACTCAGTAAATAATCTAGTTTCAATACCGTCTATCGAATCCATTGTTTCTGTAGGAGACGACAAGCAAATTTGTCATTGGAGAAAAAATTAAACAAGTATTTTGCTTATCCTCTTGTCTTTTCAAATTCCTGCATCACATCAACCAAAACATGAACGCTCTCAATATCAAGTGCATTATATATAGAGGCTCTAAAACCACCAACAGATCGGTGTCCTTTAATACCACTTATTCCAGCTTCGATTGATTTATTTAAGAAGTCTTCATGTAAGCTACCATCACGTAAAACAAACGTGGGGTTCATTTCGGATCTATCCTCAGTTCTTGCGGTACCCTCAAATAATGAGTTTCTATCAATTTCCTGATACAATAAATTTGATTTTGCTAAGTTTCTTTTTTTTATTTCATGAATACCTCCGAGTTCTTTAAGCCACTCCATGGTGAGCATGGTTGTGTATATACTAAAACATGGAGGAGTGTTAAACATTGATTCCTTTTCTATGTGAACCTCATAATTTAGCATACTTGGAATCGATCTTCCTGTTTTGCCAAGTGCATCTTTTTTGACAATAACTAGAGTAACTCCAGCAGGACCAAGATTTTTTTGGGCTCCCGCATAAATTAAGTCAAATTTTTTAATGTCAATTTCTTGAGTCATTATATCACTACTCATATCAGAAACTAACCTCAAGTCACTATTTGGTAACTCTTTAAACTGTGTTCCAAAAATTGTGTTATTGGATGTGTAATGCAAAAAACTTGCATTTTTAGGAGTGTTAAATTCTTTTGGAATATAATTGAAGTTTTTGTCTTCGCTGGAGGCTATTTCATAGATATTTCCCAAAAGTTTTGCTTCTTTTATTGCTTTTGTACTCCACGTTCCTGTATTTATGTAAGCAGCTGAGCCATTTTCGGGCAAAAGGTTTAATCCGCTCATATAAAATTGCATTGAAGCTCCTCCCTGTAAGAAAAGAACTTCAAACCCTTCTGGAACATTCATTAATTCTTTCACTAAACTTACTGCATTTTCCATGACAGCAACAAATTCCTTGCTCCTATGGCTCATTTCAGCAATAGAAAGTCCGGTATTGTTATAATTTACCAAGGATTCAGCAGCTTTTTCAAACACAGATTTTGGTAAAATGCAGGGACCAGCACTGAAATTGTGGATTTTCATGTGGAAAAGTTTTTGCAAAGAAATAATAATTATTGGAAAAGCCCAATATGATTTTCAGGTAATTTAAAATTTTAATGTACATGAATAAAATATTTTCTAAAATATGTTAAAACAAATAATTTAGGGATAATGCCTAAAAAGATTTTTAGACTTGCCTAAAAATTATTAGATTTATAATCTAAACTATTGAACTTGCAAAAGCTTATCTTTTTTTTGCTTTTTTCTGTTTTCTCTTTTGGGTATGCTAAATACGGAGATGTTTACGGGGTCGTTAAAAGTGAAAAAGGGCCTCTATCTTTCGCAAATGTTTTTATTGAAGGAACAAGTCATGGTGTGTTTACAGATCAGGACGGCAAATTTACTCTGAAGTCTGTTTCATATGGAGACTACATTTTGAGGGCACAATTATTAGGGTACACGACTTACACTGTTTCGATAACCGTAAATTCAGATTCTGTTGAGGTAAATCCTATTTTACAAGAATCTGATAATCAAATTGATGAGGTAGTTGTATCCGGAACCTTAAAACCAATAAGTAAATCTAATAGTCCAGTTCCAGTTGAAGTTTATAGTGCCGAGTTTTTTAAGAAAAATCCAACAGCATCAATTTTTGAATCCATGGCAAATATCAATGGTGTTAGGCCTCAGTTGAATTGCAACATTTGTAACACGGGAGATATTCATATTAACGGGCTCGAAGGACCTTACACCATGGTCCTCATAGACGGAATGCCAATCGTAAGTGGTTTGTCAACCGTTTATGGTTTGATGGGTATTCCTCAATCCTTAATTAATCGGGTGGAGATTGTTAAAGGACCTTCTTCCACATTATATGGTTCTGAGGCTGTTGGTGGAATCATTAATATAATTACAAAATCTCCGCAAAACGCTCCTCAATTTAGTGCTGATGTTTTTGGATCAACATGGGGTGAAATAAATTCTGATATCGGAGTTAAGTTCAAGGCAAAAAAAGCCTACAGTTTAATTGGGATTAATCATTTTAATTACCAAAATAAAATAGACAATAATGATGATGGATTTACGGATTTAGCTCTACAAGATAGAATTTCTGTGTTTAACAAATGGAGTTTTGATAGAAAAGACAACCGTTTGTTTACAATCGCTGGACGGTACTTATATGAAGACAGGTGGGGGGGTGAACTCGATTGGACTCCTGAATATAGAGGCGGAGATTCTATTTACGGCGAATCTATTTATACCAACAGATGGGAATTGTTTGGTATGTACCAATTGCCAGTTAAAGAAAAGGTGAACTTTTCATTTTCAGCAAATAGTCATGATCAAAATTCAGTGTATGGCACCACAGAGTATATTGGGCATCAGGATGTTTTGTTTGGCCAATTAACCTATTTCAAAAAAATAAAAAAACATGATGTAACAGCTGGAATGGCTTATCGATATACATATTATGATGATAATTCAATAGCAACCGTTGAACCTAGTAAAATTCACTTGCCCGGAATTTTCATTCAAGATCAAATTCAGTTTTCTAAGCAATCTATTTTACTATTAGGTGGAAGATATGATTACAATACAAATCATGGTAACGTTTTTTCACCAAGAGCGAACTATAAATGGATGTCCAAAAGCAAGAAAACTATTTTGCGTTTTACCGGTGGTAATGGATTTAGAGTGGTTAATATATTCACTGAAGAACATCAAGCTTTTACAGGTACAAGAGAATTAATTATTCAGGAGGAGTTAAAGCCAGAAAAGTCGTGGAACGTAAATGTTAATTATGTGAAGAAGTTTTTGCTTAAAAACGATATTTTTTTAAGTTTTGATTTTACGGGTTTTTATACTCATTTTAGTAATCAAATCTTACCCGATTATGTCACAGATCCAAACGCAATTATATATGATAATTTGGAAGGATATTCTGTCTCCAAGGGATTATCTTTAAATACGGATTTTTCGTTTCCTAATGGTTTAAATATAATTGCTGGTGCCACTTTGATGGACGTTTCTTTTACAGAACAAGATGTTACTAAACGTCAAATTTTAACCGAGAGATTTACCGGCACTTGGGGAGTTTCATATCAACTCAAAAAGATGGGTTTAACATTTGATTATACGGGAAATATGTACAGCCCAATGTTGTTACCGTTATTGGGTGATCAAGATCCTCGAAATCCAGAATCGACATATTGGAGTCTTCAAAATTTTCAAGTGACTAAAAAGGTTAATAAAAGTTGGGAGATGCATTGCTCTGTAAAAAATATCTTGAATTTTGCGCCTCCGGCAAATAGTATTTGGGGCGCTCATGATCCTTTTGAGAAGTTAAATAACTCAGACATTCCTGGTATTGACGTTAAAGATCCAAATGATTTAGGATTTGATCCAGCATACATGTTTGCGCCCAATCAAGGAATTAGAGGAAATTTTGGAATAAGATATATATTTAAAAAATGAAAAAGTTAGGACTTGCATTACTTTTTACAGTATCTATAAATTGCGTTGCTCAAGATATTAATTGGGTTAGTTTTGATAGTTTACCTAGCTTGGCGAAAAGGGAGCCAAAACCCGTAATGGTTTTTATTCACACGGATTGGTGTAAGTATTGTTTGATGCAAGAAAAAATTACGTTCAAAGATTCTTTGATAGTAAGTGAATTAAATAAAAATTATTATTGTTTAAAATTAAATGCAGAATCCAATGAACAAATTTATTTTTTGAATCGAATTTATACAAAGAGCGGAAGTAATCATTCGTTGTCCTGGGTTCTAGGCGCTCAAAACAATGAGTTAACATTCCCAACTACAGTTTTGCTCTCTCCTAAATTTCAAATTACCAATAGGTGGGTGGGCTATCTTTCAAAGAATCAACTTGTAGTTGTTAATTAGCTAATTTAGTTGAACCGTGACATCAATTATTTTCTTTTTTTACTCATGAGCGTTAAACTTTTTAGAGGCCAACTCTGGATTTCGTCTGTAAAATTCATACTCAGTTTTATGAGGAATTTTTGTTGATTTTAAACACCAATCTGCAAGTAATTCTTCCTTTTCGTCTTTGGTTAAATGGAAGTTTAAATTTGATTTTTTTAATTGATTAGTTATTTGGTTAAGACATATAGCTGTTGATACACTTATATTAAAACTCTCTGAAAACCCTACCATGGGAATTTTTACAAATTCATCAGCGTTTTTTTTTACAATTTCAGATATTCCTCCCCGCTCATTCCCCATAATTAAAGCTATTTTACCCTTTTTGATATCTAGTTCATCTAAATTAATGTCATTTGTATGAGGTGAAGTCGCAACAATTCGATACCCATTTGTTTTTAATTTATTTAAGCATTCCAATGTATTGTTTTTTTTCATGTTGTATTTATGGATGTTAACCCATTGGTTAGCGCCCTTTAAAACCAGAGGGTTAATGTTATAATGGTATTCGTTTTCAATGATGTGTAAGTCCTGAATTCCAAAACAATCGCAGGATCGAATAACTGCACTGGCATTTTGAGATTGAATGATATCCTCCAAAACGACTGTAATATATTTAGTACGTTCTCTTAAAACTTGATGAAATTTTTCTATTCTTTCCTCTTGTACATATTCTTGTACGAAAGCGATAAACTTGTCTCTTGTTCCTCTGTCCATTTACTAAAAGTAACACCTTTTTTCAACAAAAAGTAAAACCGTAAACTGAATATGGTTTGATGCGGTATTATTGTATTGTAACTTAAAAAATATTACTTATGAAAACTATTGTGCATTGTAAAATAAATGGAAAAAAATTAAGATTAACCAATAATTCTATCGAAATTGAAGATTCTTTTTTGCAAATGGAATTGGTTAAGAGTTTAATTGAATGTAAATCAATTACTCCTCTGGGCGAAAGTTCATTGCCATTATTTTTTAACAAGTATTTAAGAAAGTATCATATTTCTGAAGTGGTGTTTAGCGAGGATAGCTCGAACTTGATTCTTGAACCGAATTTTGAAGAAACCTTCATAGATGATATGCTTGAAGTAATTGCAGCATAATACTTACCATACAAATTATCAATCAGATTGAAATTTGTTAAGTAATTGATTCATTAAACCAAGTGTTCAAAGGATTAATTTATTTTCAAAGTAACCTTCTTCACAAAAATCTGTGTATAACAACATAGAACGATATTGTTTGCTTGTTAATAAATATTATTCCTTTGCTAGAGGCGGGTATGGAAAAAAATCAATTAGATGCTTTAATTAAACTTTTGGATGATCCTGATGAAATAGTATACAATCATGTCCGAGATAAGTTTTTAGAATGGGGTCTGGCTGCAGTTCCTCATTTAGAAAATAATTGGGAAGTTTCCGAAGAGATGATTGTCCAAAAAAGAATTGAAAATTTGATACATTCTATTAAGTCTTATGATGTTATTCAACAACTGAAAAATTGGATAGAAAACGGAGGTCAAAATTTATTGAATGGAGCGATTTTAGTTGCAAAGTACCATTATCACAATATTGATGAGGAAAAGATTCGATCAAAAATAAATCAAATAAAACAGGATGTTTGGATTGAATTAAATGATGATTTAACCGCATTTGAAAAAATAAAAGTATTGAACCATATTATCTTCAACTTACATGAGTTTAAGGGCAATCGAGAGGATTATCACAATCCAAAAAATTCATTTATAAATCGCGTACTTGAATCTAAAAAAGGAAGCCCTTTATCGATAGGTATTCTTTATGCAATAATAGCTCAGGGGCTTGATATACCTCTTTACGGAGTTAATTTACCGCATCATTTTATTCTAGCTTATGAGGATGATTTTTTAGTCAAATTTGCACCTGAAGAAATGGCCACACCAGGAATTTTATTTTATGTGAATACATTTAGCGGAGGAGCAGTTTTTGGAAAACAAGATGTTTTAGATTTTTTAAAGCAAATAGATGTAAAGCCAAAGGATTCTTATTTTAAGCCGTGTAGTAATATTGCTATTATTAAAAGAATGATTACAAACATTTGTTATTCCTATCAAAAAGTAAATAAATCAGAAAAAGAAGCCCATTTCAGAGAGTTGTTGAAGTTTTTCACCTAATATCTCCGAAAAATTTCGATACATACTTTTACAGATTAAAAAGATTTTTTGTTTTAGAATTTTGTTTCTAACTTTTTCAAATCTGTAATGTTTATCAAACTCGGAAAAATCTAGTTTTTAAATATCCTATCTTTACTATATGAAATTTAGTAATTATCCTTTATCTGATGAGGTGAAAAGAGGGATTGTTGGGTTAGGATTTAAAAAGCCAACAGATATTCAATTTAAATCCATTCCATCTATATTAAAAGGTGAGGATGTTTTAGGTATCGCTCAAACCGGTACTGGAAAAACTGCTGCATTTGCTATTCCATTGGTCCATAAAGTTCAAACCTCAAGTATAAAAGGCCGGAAAGATGGTGTTCGTTGCTTAATTATGGTTCCTACAAGAGAATTGGCACAGCAAATTCAAGGAGTTTTTAACAAAGTAGCAAAATATACTACTGTAAAAATATATGCCATAACCGGAGGTGTCGATCAGAATCCTCAAATCGATAAACTCGACAAAGGAGTAGATGTTTTAATTACTACTCCAGGAAGGATGTTTGATTTAATTTCGCAAGGCTATTTAAGTTTACATCGTGTAAATACGTTAGTGCTTGATGAAGCAGATAGAATGTTGGATTTGGGATTCCTCAAGGATATTCAAGATGTTTTAAAAAGGTTGCCTAAAAAGCGTCAAACGTTGTTTTTTTCTGCAACTATAAATTCAAAGATTAAGAAACTGGCATATTCTCTTGTTGATAATGCCATACGTATACAAATTTCTCCCAAAGATCCTGTTTCGAAAAATGTAAATCATTTCGTTTCTTCGATTGATATGGATGACAAAAGATTTTTCTTAGAAAATCTAATACATAAAAATGGGGATAAAAAAATTATGGTTTTTGTCCGCACTCAGGTTCGAGCGGAAAGAGTTGCGGCAGCTATGGAACGAGTAGGAATTGATTCATTAATCATACACGGAGGAAAAGAGCAAAAGGAACGAAACCAAGCCTTGAAAAAGTTCAAAGAAGGAGAAGTAAATTTATTAATAGCCACTGATGTCTCAGCCAGAGGTGTCGATGTTCCTGGAGTTGAGTTGGTGGTGAATTATGATTTGCCTGATGTAGCCGAAAATTATGTGCATAGAATCGGGAGAACTGGACGAGGTAATCATAAAGGTGATGCTCTTTCTTTTGCATCAAAAGGGGAAATGGAATTATTACTTGCGATTGAACAATTCTTGGGAAAAAAGATTCCTGAGGTTGAAATATCAAAAAAAGAATATCAAACAGTACTAGATTTAAGCAACGAAAAAAGCTTGGATGATTTGTTGGGTCAGATAGAGTTTGAATTGGAGAATGAAGGTAAAAAATTTAAGAAAAATCGCAAGAAAAAAAAGTAGGAAGTAATCATAAAGAATATATTTTATTTTTAAAGTGATGAAGATTAACACCTTCCATTAATTTACTATTCGTTAAGTTTTATTAGTTTTATTTACTGTACAATTGGATTGAATTGATTCAGTCGGTTTTCAAATTGGTTAAGTATTTGAATTTGTGTAACTTTTCTGAAACTAGATTGTTTGATGAACGCGCTATTTAACAGACTATCATTGCTTATGAACTTTTTTATAAATAAAAAAGAGGTATTACTTTTTGTGTGGATAGTAATAATTTCTTTTTTTACTAAAAACTTACTTGCGCAAACTTGCCCATCCTCACAAAATCAGTACCAATGGCCCACTCATAGTAATTGGTTTTTTGGTCAAGCTCAAGTTATGAATTTTGGTGCAACTGGAACAGGGGCTCCATCTGTTTCAACTAAAGTTGGACCTGGCTCGCCTTATCCAGCATATGAGTCTTGTGCATCTGCGAGTGATGAAGATGGGAACTTGGTGATATATACTAATGGAGTTAAATTGTGGAATGGAAACGGAGAAGAGGTTCACGTAGGACCCACCTCTGGGGCTTCTCAAAGACTTAAAACTGGTGCTGAAAACCCAACTGGAAATACTGGTTCTGCAGTTCAGGGCGTGCTCATAACAAAACATCCTTTAAACGATAATGACTATTATATTTTTACAACGGATGATGCTATTGGTGGTATTAATGGGATTACCTACGGATTTAACTACAGTATATACAGTAAGGCTGATGATACTTGTTCTGCACCCCAAAGATTAGGAGCGCATAGAGCTACTGAACAAGTATCGGCTACTTTTCATAAAAATGGCCTAGATATTTGGGTTGTTACTCACGAAGCTACAATAGACGTAGCCACCAATAATTATCATGCTTATCTTTTGAAATGTGGTGAATTAAACACTGTTCCTGTAGTATCTGGTGTTGGATTTAATGTTGAGTCAAAGACAGGTACTTCTGAGTTTTCGAATGAAAGAGGATCAATAGAGTTCCAACAGAATCCTACTTTAGAAACTACCATTAAAGCTGCAGCTACATTTCATTGTGGTCAAGGTACTTGGGACCCATTCAAATCAATTTCTCTTCTCGATTTTAATACAGAAACGGGAAAGTTTTCTAATAATCAAGCACTAGGGGATGGTTCTGTTGCTCAATCTAATCCTTACGATTGTGAATTTTCTACAGATGGTACTAAATTATATGTTTCTTTTATGGCTGATCCTTGGAGTGGTCCTTTACTTGGGAGAATAGGAGAATTCGATGTTGGCACAGGAACGTATACTGAAATTGGTAATACAGGCAGTGATGCTATCACTATTGGTGCAATTAAACTTGGAGGTGATGGAACCCTATATGCAGCTCAGTTTAATTCAACGAGTTGGGCGTATCAAAATGATTTAATAACATCTGACGGCTCGGCTATAAATACTTCTGGTTTGGCAGCAGGCACAGGATCAGTTGGTTATGGGCTTCCAAATATGTTTATTCCACCTCAGGATTGGCTTGAAATCCAAGATCCAGGGGCTTTAACAGACTGTGATTTACCAGTTGATTTACAAACCGATTGGTTGTGTAAAGGGACAAGTGCTGAAAATACTTCTGGCTATGAAAGTGTTTATTCTGTTGATACAATTGGATTAAATGCTTGTACTGCTTGTTCTATTGATCCAGTAACAGGTGTTTTTGATGCTCCTGGTCCTGGAACCTACACTGTATATTTTACTATGTGTAGTTTAAAGGATACGTTAAACTTCACTGTGGGTACTTGTGGTTGTGATGCTGATATTAGCAGTTCGGAGCCCCTCTGTGTAGGAGAAGTCTTTTTATTGGATACAGCAGTAATTTCTTCAAGCGGAGTAGGAGTTTGGACAATCGATTCTGTTCCATCTACTCCTGGAGTTAGCGCAGTAATTGATGATTCTGGCGCAGATACTTTATTTGATGCTTCTGCACCTAATACGAAGTATGGCTTTTACAAGTTAAAATTTACAGTTGATAATTCGTGTGCGGATTCCATGTACATGGAAGTGAAAAAAACACCAATAGTTGTTATAGATCCCATCGGTCCCTTTTGTGATGACTCACTAGCGGTAGTAATGACAGCAATACCAGCAAATGGAGGAGATGTTACTGGTGTTTGGCAAATCGATAATGGGATTCCTTTCGTAGTACCTAATTTTGATCCCGTAGCCATTGGACCAGGAAACTATACGATTAAGTATGGCGTGGATAGTTTGGGTTGTTTGAACGCTGACTCCATTGATGTTTTGGTAAAAGAAAGACCGAGTCCTTCTATTGATTTAATAGGGCCATTTTGTGCAAACGAACCCGCAGTAAGCCTAACTATCACACCTGCAAGTGCAGATTCTGGAATTTGGTCCGGTGATGTTTCTCTTACATCAACTTTTGATCCAAGTACTTTAACACCAGGACAAAAAGAGGTGATATACACCATACCCGGTTTATGTGGAGCTGCAGATACTATAAATGTTACGATTAATCCATTAAACGATGCATCCATAAATACACCACAAAATAAAGATTCTTTATCGTTTTGTGTTTTGGATCCAA
>MDTG01413047.1_pt1 | contig 22934 bp, 17 predicted proteins | sample 811421 | NCBI WGS metagenome assembly MDTG01 (sample SAMN05326645, study PRJNA326480) | marine metagenome | isolation source: seawater | place: Pacific Ocean: South East | collected 2011
GACCTGGTCATCGGCCTTGATTAATTCCCAGACTGCGGCCATTTCTTCAACCATCTGGCTGTTAAAGCTGTTCATAGCCTCCGGGCGATTTATCGTCACCGTAGCTACATGATCATCGTGGGTCTCGTAACTTATAGTCTCGTAACTTGTAGTCTCGTAACGTTTAGTCTCGAACATAGTGCTTCTCATCCGGAGTTGTTGACTAGAAATCCAGTCTTTATTAGTTTTCGAACAGGCACCTTACGTCCCCCTGGCTCACTTTCATCGAGGGAGTCCGCGGCAACGCATCCACTATAGCAAAGCGAACTGGCACAAAGTAGCTGGTCATATTGTCTTTCGCCCAGGATTTCAAGGACTCCTCGGAAACCCCTTTTGCGCCCTCGATAAGTTCCACCGCCGCCACCGGCACCTGGCCCAGGCGCGCGTCGTCAACAGCAACGACACTGGCCTCTTTCACCTGCGCATGCATCTCTAAAATAGCCGCGACCTCGGTGGGTATGATTTTAAAACCCCCGCGATTAATGGCCGCATCGGCTCGACCACTGAGCCAGACGAAGCCATCCGCATCAATACTGGCGAGGTCGGTGGTGGATACCCAGTCCTGTTCCTCCGCCATTTGATCCGACCTGACTTGCAGTATTCCTGTCGCACCTGCGGCAAGCACCTGGCCAGTCTCCTCGTCGACAATGCGGAGATCTACGCCCTTATAGGCACAACCCACACTACCCGCTTTGTGATCGCCGAATTGTTTCTTCGATTCCAGCGTCCAGCCGCAAACGGCACCCGAGAACTCGGTAGCGCCATAGGTCGGCAGGATGGGAATGCCAAATCGCTGCTCGAAGGCCTGTTGTGCTTGCACCGAAAGTGGCGCAGTACCGGAACGCACGCAGATCAGACTTGAGAGCTTGTCGGCGGGCAAATCAGATTCCAGCACCATATTGATCATGGCGGGCACCAACGAGCATACGCGGATCTGGTACTGTGCTACCGCTTGCGCCCATTGCTCCACATTGAATTTATCCAACAGACTGATAGGGCGCGTATCCAGCAGTGAATGGACAACCCAGAACAAGCCGCCGATATGCACTAAGGGTTGGGTTATAAGTGCGGGCTTTGCCTTTATTTTCGCGCCACCATCCGCCGTCATTCCGACAGGGATATTGCTATATGCAGCACTGAGCTTACCGGTGTAAATTGGAATCCGCTTGGGCTTACCTGTGGTTCCACTGCTCTGTATCAGTACCGCTACCCCAGGATTTAGACGCCCCGATGTTACCTGGTCGGTTGGTTTGCGATACGGCAACGCCACAAGGTGCTGCGTACTGCGGGTTTCATCCAAGCTGATCCCAAGTAGCTTGTTGTCCTTGGCGTAGTCCTGTAGCACAGGAGACTGCCAGTCGGCGGCACTGGCGATGACCACAGCAGCCTCTAGGTCACGCAAATCAGCCACCATTTTCTCGGCGGAGGCAAACGGATTGACCGGCGTAACACAGCGATCACTGCTGATCACGGCGCAAAATGCCGCGACCTGATGCGGTCGATTGCGGCACACAACGGCAATATCAGCGCCCGCCGCAACATGGAATTCTCGTAATATGCCTGCTACACCATCAATGGTTTCGGCCAGAAAAGCCCAGTCATACCACTGTCCTTGAAATTCCATGACCCCCGCCTGTGCATCGATCTCGCAGTTGCGGCGCATGATCTGGCCAAAACTTAACTCACTCATCTTCCGTATTGTCCGACTGTTGTCATCACAGGTCCTTGAATGCCTTGCCTTTGTCTAGGCGCGGCTCTCCCGGCAGGCCTAGGGACCGCTCTGCGATGATATTCATTAATATTTCGTCTGCCCCACCGGCAATTCGCAGACCTGGCGTCCACAAGTACGCATCGTAGAGTTCGTCCTGCAGGGCATGCGTCTGTTCATCTAGGATTGCGCCCTGCGCGCCAAATAGGTCCATGGTGTAGGCGCTGAGGTCTTGGTTAAGCTGACAGGACATCAATTTCAATATCGAGGCTTCACTGCCCAATTCACGTCCGTCGGAAAGCGCGGTGAGCATGCGTGACATAAAATTTTCCAGAGCACATTTGCTGGCCAGTGCTCCGGCGAGATACTGCCTGACATCATCACGCGCTATCGCGCTTGTGCCCTCGATATTGCAGCTGTTAGCTAAATCGAGCACCGATAACATGGACGGCATCCGCGTATTGAGACGCTTGAAACGCTCCGCCGATAGGGCATCCATGGCTACCATCCAACCCTGATTGACCTCACCCAGGCGACAGGAATCTGGCACCTGCACAGCATCTAGGAATACTTCATTAAATTCACTGTGGCCAGAAATTTGCTTGATCGGCTTGACGTTTACACCGGGCAGACGCATATCCACTACAAAGAAAGTCAGGCCTTTGTGCTTGGGCAGCTCAGGGTCCGTGCGGGCGAGCAATATGCCGTAATCGGCAACGTGCGCACCAGAAGTCCATACTTTCTGACCGCTTATCTGCCAGCCGTCGCCTTGGCGCACTGCCTTGGTTCTAACCGCCGCCAGATCCACGCCCGCATTGGGCTCGGAGAATAGTTGGCACCAGATCAAATCGCCCCGCAAGGTGCGTGGAATCAGCTGTTTTTGCTCCTCAGAGCCACAGTTCATAATGGGGGGCAGGCACTGGCCAATGCCAACGGAGAAGTAGTTAAAAGGCCGCGGCAGTCGCCGCTCTTCCTGATCAAAGATTGCCGCCTGCATCCAGGTGCCGCCCATACCCCCATATTCCTGCGGCCACACAATGTGGGCATAACCAGCGTCCGCCTTCTTGCGCTGCCATTGGCGACAGCGCGCTATATCTGCTTCAGTGTATAGCTCATCAGGCGCGGTTGATTGCAGAGCGCTACCATTGGCCTTGAGCCATGCCCTTACCTCCGCGCGGAAATTCGCCTCTTCAGGAGTATCACTGAAATCCATACACTTAGCCTGCGGGTAGGTTTATTGACTTGTATTCGAGGTAGTCGTGCAGCCCTTCCTCACCCAGTTCGCGACCAAGTCCAGAGGATTTGTAACCGCCAAAGGGCGCCGCTATATCCATGGAGAAACCATTGATGGTGAAATTCCCGGTTTGTATTTTCCGACCCACCTCAATACCGGCGTCCACATCCGCTGTCCACACCGAGCCGGAGAGACCCATCTCGGAGTCATTGGCAATTCGAATAGCATCCTCTATATCGTCGTAGGCGATTGCACAGACCACTGGCCCGAAGATTTCTTCACGCGCAACCTGCATATCGTTGGTCACATCGGCAAGCAGTGTCGGCGCAACAAAGTAACCCGGCTTAAGGTGCTCAGGTGTTCCACCACCGGTCACAAGCCTCGCGCCCTCGTCTACGCCCGCCCTTATACAGGCTTTCACTCGCTCAAAATGGCGTTCATCAATCATCGGTCCAAGCATGGTTTCAGGGTCGGACGGATCGCCCATTTTCATCGAAGCGTAAGCATCAGCGAGCGCCGAGACATACTCTTCATAGCGACTTCGGGGGATAAGAATGCGGGTCTGGGCTGCGCAGGCTTGCCCGCTGTTAATCACAGAGGCTTTGGCCAGTTCAGGCACAACGGTAGCAAGATCTGCATCGGCACAGACAATCGCCGCAGACTTGCCGCCCAGCTCGAGGGCCGCCCGCTTAATCTGAGAGCCACATATCTCGGCCACCCGCCGACCAGCCGTAACACTGCCGGTAATGCTCGCCATAGCCACAGCGGGGTGCGCCACTAGGTGTTCACTGGCATCACGGTCGGCCGCCAGAATATTGATAACACCAGACGGTATCGCCGCCTCTTGAATACACTCAGCGAGTAGGTAAGAAAACAGAGGTGCTTCCACCGGCACCTTGAGCACCACCGTTGACCCGGAAGCAAGTGCGGGACCAATCTTGAGCATCGCAGCAAACAGCGGACCATTGAACGGCACAATCGCTGCGACCACACCGACCGGTTCCTTACGCACCAGCACTTGGCCGAAATATCCAGTCCTGCGCTCTTCAAAATCATAATCTCTGGCAAGTTGTGCGTAAAACTTGAGCGTCATTCTGGCCATCGCCACCTGACCTTTGCAAAAGCTGTAAGGCGCAGCGATCTCCTGCGCGGCACAAGCCGCCAGATCATCCGTTCGCGACTTGATCGCCGCAGTGAGCGCATCGATGTAGGATGCCCTATCCTCACCTGAGGTTGCCGACCATTGCGGCGCGGCAAGGGCGGCCTCGGCAGCATTCACTGCAACATCGACATCCTGTTCAGTCGCCTCGGGGCAGGAACCTATGATTTGCCGATTGGCTGGGCACTCTACTGAAATACGTTTGCCTGATGCAGGTTCACGCCATTCACCGCCGATGAAAATATTCTCGTAATCCATGCCTATTCCAACTGAGGGCCATTGCCCGATCAGCCCTTTTGGTAAGTAATATCTGACTGCTCTAGATCCCAAGTAGCGTCTGTGCAGCCCTCATCGCGCAGCTGATTTTTTAAGATCCTGCCCACGGGATTTTTGGGCAACTGGGCCCTGAATTCTATGTAACGCGGTACCGCGTAATAGGGCACATTATCTATCGCCCAGGTTGCAAGCTCATATTCCGTCAAGGCCGAGCCGGCCTCCTTAACCACTGTCACCTTGATGTCGTCTTCCGTAAGCGCGGATGGCACCGCATGCACCGCCACTTCATTGACATCGGGGTGCAGGGTGAAGGTGGTCTCCATCTCGTAACTGGAGATGTTTTCCCCGCGACGTCGCAGATAGTCCTTTTTCCTGTCGACAAAGTATAAGAACCCGTTTTCATCGAACTCGCCAATATCCCCGGTGTGAAACCACAGTCCACCAAATACATCCAGGGTTTCCTGCGGCCTGCCCCAATAGCCTTCAAACATCACGTTGGGGCGCACCGGCCTCACCACAATCTCTCCGGTGTGCCCTGCTGGCATTTCCTCGAAGTCGTCGTTAACAATCATCACTTCAAAATCACGGTGATTGAGTTTTCCGGATGACCCCGGTGGTGCGTCTGCGGCTTCATCATAGGAGAGCATGGATATAAAGCTAGATTCGGTCAGGCCGTAGACATGGGCTCCCACGATCTCAGCGCCAAATCTATGCCGCCAGATATCTTGTAGCTCTCCGGGAAATGGCGCTCCTCTGGCCATTCTCAACTGCCCTTTGCAGCGCAACATTTCCTCGCTATCGGGCATATTGGCGATCAGGGGTATCATCGAGCCCAGCACTGAGGCTACTGAGGCACCACTCTTTTCTATATCTGCCCAAAAGCCGGAAAGCGAGAACCGAGGAGTTATCGCGGCGGTGGTGCCACTTACAACCGAATATAAAATGGTGACGACAATGGCATTCAGGTGGAACAGCGGCAGGCAGGTCCAATTAACCTCACCGGGCCGAGGGTCGCACATTTCCCGGGTTCTGAGTGCCTGGTTAGCGATATAGTTCTGACTGAGAATACAGCCCTTGGAGGGGCCGGTTGTTCCACCCGTATAAATGATACCGGCGATATCTCTAGGCTGTAGACGGATTTCAGTATCAGCATCGTTCTCTGAGTACAGGCTTGCAAATAGCTTGGCGGCCATTGCGTTACCCGTGGATTGGCCCCGAACATAGATAGTCTGCAGGTCGGGTAAGCTCTCCCTGATTGCCTCTACACGCTCAAGGTATTTACTTTCACTAACAAGAATAGTGGCCCCAGAATTCTCAAGGGGATTCCTCAAAAATTCACCTTTGTTGGCTGTATTGACCGGCACATACACAGCATTAACCTTGGAGGCCGCCAATAAAAGTGCAACCGAATCTGCATGGCTGTCAAGCAATGTGGCAATACGATCTCCCGGAGCAATTCCACTGCTCAGCAGACCCTGCGCCAAGCGATTAGATAACTTGTCGAACTCGGCGTAGGTGTACTTCTCGTCGTCGTCGAGAAAGTGCAGGAACACCGTGTTAGGCGAAGCTGCCACAGCATCTTTCCACAGTTCGAGTATGGTGTGTCGCTGCTCCGTTCTCCAGGCAGGATTGGTCATTAGCGCGCCCTATTCCTCTTAACTCAAGCCAGTAAGTCACTCAACGCTGCCGGCGATCCAGAGGGATTCGGTACGGCGAACTTGATTTTTAGCTTATCACATGTGTAAAGTTAAAGGCAAGAATACAAGTCGCTCTCCAGTAGTTCAGGCGTAACACGGCAGCGACTGTTTGCAGGGCTTACACGGGTTCTGTTATGCTCAATCGATCAAGAGCGCCGATAGATCAGGCCTCCAAATTACAACGAACTGAATACAGTAATGGCATCTAATATCGAATTTACGGCCAAGCCAGAGAACGGCTGGTCAGCCCGCAGCCGAGCGACTCGGCAGAAGCTGATTGCAGCCGCTTCAAAACTGATTGTTGAAAAGGGTATAAACTCGGTATCTGTCGTTGCTGTCGCCAAAGCCGCAGGAATTACTCGCCCCGGCGCTTACTATCACTTCAAAACTCGCGATGCCCTGCTCGAGGCTGTGCGCAACGATACTGATCACCAACTGGTCAGGACAGTCGCCGGCAGCAAGGAGGACAAGTACCTTTACTCACAGGCCGCCGAGTTCGCCGCAGAAGATGAGGACACCATATATCTGCGCATTCAGCGCATGCTGGAACAGGGTGCAGATGACGTTATCATTCGCTCTCGTCAGCGAGGGCTTGCCAGGGCAGCACGTGAAGGTCTGGTGAAACCTGGCATCGATCCTGATATCGCCGCCACAATTACCAGCACCACTCTCATTTCATCATTCTTGGCCGTATCCGAGTTCAAACAGAAAAGCCGCCGGCACAAGCAAGCCAAGATTTTTGGTAAAACCAATTACCAACTGGTTTTTGACGGCGCTCTGTTGCCGGAAAAACTCCAACACTGGCCACAGCTGCCCGGATATTCATCTGCTAAGCACAACACGGCAAAGGCTACAACCACAGAATATACTGAGGTTCAGGACGGCAGAAAGGCCAAGGCCCTGGAAACCCGCGAGCTACTAATAAAGACTGCAATGCTTCTTATGGCAGAGGTTGGTGAGCAGGCTGTCTCTGTATCCGAAGTGGCCCGCAGGGCCGGTGTCACTCGCCCCGGTGCCTACTATCATTTCAAGAAAAAAGAAGACCTGCTGGCTGCTGTCGAGGAGAAGCTCGACAAAGAACTTATCTACACCTTGGACCGTTCATTTGCGAAGCGCGAATCCTTCGGAGATGCCTCGGATCTCAGCGCAGAAGACCTAGGTGTACTCAAGATCCGCATTCAGCAAATGCTCAGGGACGGCGCCAGTAAGGATCCGCTCATCGCCCACTACCGCAAACTCTTCCGCTGGCACGCAAAGCACAAGCATCTGCGGGAGGACATGGACCCAGATATGACCGCCATCTTTACCGCCTGCGCATCCCTTGTTGGCCTGTTCTTGATCCTGAATGGAGCGCAATCTGTAGGCGAGCGCGCAAAACTGGCTAAACAGTTCCGTAAAACCTACAAAAATTTCGTTTTCGAAGGCATTTTCACTCCGTCTGCCAAAGCGGATTGGCCGCCGCCTCCGGAACCGGACTAAACTCGCTCAAACACCGCAGCCAGCCCCTGCCCGCCACCAATACACATGGTTTCCAGACCATAACGGCTACCTCGACGCTCCATTTCGCGCAGCAGTGTGGCGAGTATGCGACCGCCCGTCGCTCCTACTGGGTGTCCCAGTGAAATACCTGAACCATTGACGTTCAATCTGTCGAAATCGGACTGCTCAAAGCCCAGCCCGCGGGTACAGGCCAACACCTGTGCGGCAAAGGCCTCATTGAGCTCAATCAAATCAATATCTGATAATTTCAACGCTGCATTCTGCAATACCTTGTGCACCGCAGGCACAGGCCCTATACCCATCCGCGCGGGCTCAACTCCCGCGATGCTCCATGACACTAGGCGAGCAAACGGCCTTAAGTCATATTTTGCCACTGCCTCTTCACTCGCCACGATACAGGCAGATGCTCCGTCGTTCTGGGTACTGGCGTTGCCCGCAGTCACTGTGGATTCCGGATCCACACCTGCCCTAATTGCGTTCAGGCCAGCCAGCGCTTCCACTGTGGTCTCCCGGGGGGACTCGTCTTCTGTCACGACGGTGTCGCCCTTTCGGCCAGGTACAGTGACGGCAATAATTTCGTCGTCAAACAGACCCTGCTGCTGAGCGGCAATGGCTCGGCGCTGGGATTCCACCGCAAACATATCCTGCTCTTCACGGGATATTCCGTACTCTCTACGCAGGTTTTCCGCTGTTTCCAGCATGCCTCCGGTGACTGGGTAGTTGATACCGCCCGCTGATACGCGACCACGCGCTAGGGAATCCTGCAATTCAAGTGCCGCCCCCCGAACACCCCAGCGAGCGCGGTGGGTAAAGAAAGGCGCATTGCTCATTGATTCGGCGCCCCCGGCTATGACCACATCAGAGCCGCCCGTTGCTACCTGGAGATAGGCATAAATCAGCGCCTGCAAACCGGAGCCGCAGCGCCGATCAAGTTGCAGCCCGCCCACCGTTGTCGGCAGGCCGGCGTCCAGCGCCACCACGCGGCCCAGCGCGGGCGCATCCATACTGGAGTAACACTGAGCGAAGAGCACATCGTCTACCGTTTCGACGGGCAACTCGGTTCTCTCAAGCAGCGCCTTCACCACCGCAGCACCCAGAAATTGCGCATCCAACTGCTTGTAGGCGCCGCCAAACTTTCCAACCGCTGTCCGCACGGGCTCACAGATATATGTCTGCCTGACGTTCATCTTTCTAAACCTGCTCCTTAGGCGGGTAGCATGGTGTCGCCACCATCAACCCTGAAGGTTTGACCGGTAATCCAGGCCGCCTCATCGGACGCCAAGAACATGGCCATATTAACAATATCCGTCGTATCGCCCAATCTTTTCAGCGCCAATCCATTTACCACATGGTCAAGAATCTCCGCCGGCACCTGCCGCGTAGCCTCGGTATCAGTGGGGCCAGGGGCGATAGCATTGACGCGGATATTGCGCTCACCGAGCTCATTGGCCAGGCACATTGTCAGCCCCTGTACGCCCAGTTTGGCGACACCATAGTACCCCCCCTGTGACTTCCAGGCTGCAGTGGACGATTGATTGATCACGCTGCCACCACCTCTCTCGGACATAGAACTCACCACCGCACGGGTCATCAATAGTGGGCTGTGCATATTCACTTTCATGATCTGGTAGTAATAGTCGAGATCCACATCGAGGAGGTTTTCATAACGCATACCATGAAAAATCGCAGCATTGTTAACCAGAATATCGATACCCCCAAACTGTTCCTGTGCCACACTGGCAGCAGCTACGGCGTCGCTCTCGCAAGACACATCGGTTTTCACAAAAACTGCCGAGTTCCCAGCTTGGCAGATTTCGTCGGCAACTCGTTGACCGGCCTCCTCATTAAGTTCAGCAATAACCACAGACGCGCCCTGTGCGGCAAAGCTCTTGGCGTAAGTTTCCCCTATTCCCTGGCCACCGCCCGTAATAATCGCTACTTTCCCCTTAAATGACATAGTAAAACCCTCTGGTACGTTTGATTAATTGAGATCAGCCGCTGCTTACCAGCTTCTGGTCGTGTAGCCGCCCGATCTCGTCGGATGACAAATTTAATAATTCGGATAGAACCTGATCGGTGTGCTCACCAAGCCCGGGCGCGGTGGCAGAACTCTCCCGAGCCAGCCCAGTGAATTCAAGTGGGTTGCCCGGCATCAGTATTTCTCCTATCCCGGCTTGCTGCCCTCGCACAAACAGGGGGTTCTCCTCAGAACATGCCGGATCATTTAGCAACATTTCCTTAACAGTCTGATAGCGGCTCCAACAGACATTCTCTGCCGCAAAGGCCGCGTCGATTTCACCAATGTTTCTAGTGACTACCCAGGATTCAATCAGCGCAGCGATCTCCCTGCGCGCCTCGTATCGATCTCCCTCGCGACTGAAATCCAAACCTCTGATCTGCGCAAGGTGCTCCATCTCAACGCCCAGCCCCGTGGCCGCACAAAGCCCACGCCACTGCTTAGGCGTAAGGCCAACAAGCATAAAGCGGACACCGTCGGCTGAGACAAAGTCTCTCCCGAATGCGCCGTATAGGTAGTTACCGGATCTCTCACGGTCAACACCCAATTGCGCCTCGGCAATAAAGCCCAGCGTACCCATAGTCGCCAAGGCAACATCTTCCAGTGCCAGCTTGATGTGCTGCCCCTCACCGGTGCGCCTGCGATGCCGTTCGGCGGCCAACAGTCCGGAGACGGCCATTTGCCCGGTAATACAGTCCCAAGCCGGTATCACACTGTTGACAGGTCCCTCATGCCCCTCTGGCCCGGTAAACATCGGCACCCCTATGCTGGGATTGACGGTGTAGTCGACAGCGGACCCACCGTGGCGATTGCCCATCACGGTCAGTTGGATCAAATCCTCGCGAGCCTCTCGCAAGCTTTCATAGTCAAGCCAACCTCGGGGTGGGAAATTAGTCAGCAGGATACCTGCATCTTCCCCACTGGCGCAGATGATCGATCGGGCCAGCTCTCTGCCCTCGGGCTGACGAATATCAATGGCCACGGAGCGCTTATTCTTGTTGAGGCCCTGCCAGAAAAGGCTAGTATTGTCCTCGGTCACCGGCCAGCGCCGATAGTCGAGCCCGCCTCGGATATCGTCGATGCGAATAACCTCGGCCCCCATTTGGGCCAGTGCCAAACCGGCCGAGGGCGCCGCCACAAAAGCGGAAACCTCAACCACGCGTAGACCCGCCAGAATTCCCATCAGCAGGAACCCTCATCATTATCCAGTGCATTCTGTAACAATTGTCGGGCAATGACTTTCAGGGCAAGTGTCTCTTCCGCACCCTCAAAAATAGACAGTACCCGGGCATCGACAAAGTAGCGACTCACCGCGGTCTCTTCGGCATACCCCATGCCGCCGTATATCTGTAGCGCCTCGCGTGTGATCCACTCTGCAGATCGACAGGCAAATAACTTCACCAGGCTTGCCTCCATCTGTCCCTCACCGCTGTCCAACAGCTCGCCAACACTGTAGGTAAAGCAACGGCTAACAGCAACGCAGGCGGCCATTCTGGCCAGCTTGGCTTGGGTCAGCTGGTAATCACCCAAATGTGCGCCAAACACCTTGCGGTCCTGCGAGTAGCGGACCGCAGCTTTTATGGCAGCGCGCATCAGGCCCGACGCTCTCGCTGCCGTCTGGATGCGCCCTCCGGTAAGGCCGGCCATAGCGAGATAGAATCCCCTTCCCTGACCCTTAGCACCACCAATAAGATTCTCCTCGGGTACAAAGTAGTCCTCAAAAACAAGGTCATAGGAATGCATACCGCGGTAACCAATCGTGGGGATGGACCTGCCAGACAATCGGCCGCCTGACTCCTGTTCAAAGCTGAATTTATGTTTATCAGTGCCTGGCTTCTCCACCAGAAACGCACTCAGCCCCCTATGCCCCAGTGACCTGTCGGTATCGGTGCGCGCAATCACAAAAAGTAACTGTGCCTTGCCAGCAAAAGTACACCAACTTTTGGCACCATTGAGCAACCAGCCCCCTTGGACCGGTGTCGCTTTGAGCGAAAGCCCTGCCACATCAGAACCATAATCGGGTTCGGTTATGGCAATGCCGCAGAGTTTTTCTCCGGACGCCACTTCGGGCAGCCAATGGGATTTCTGCTCCTCAGTGCCGCCACTCAGCAGTGCCTTGGCAAGGATCTCTGGACGTGTAATCAGGCTACCCGCTGCGGCGAGGGAGGCCTCAGATAAGGCCTCGGTAACCACAATCATTGACAGATTATCGGCAGCGGCATCGGGCGCAGTACCGCCATATTGCTGGGGCACCGAGATACCAAATACGCCCATCTCGCGCAACGGCTGGAGAATCTCTTCCGGTACCGTCAGGTCCTGACGATGAATGCTTTCAGCACGGGGCTCAATAATATCGGTAGCGAGCTTGCGAAAAGCCGTCTGCATCATCCTCTTGTCATCATCGATGCTGACATGGCCAACCTCGCCCAGCAGCTGAATCACTTCTCGACCTACCTCAGCCAACTGCGCTGGGGCGAGCCAAGCCTGCATAGCAGAACGCACATCAGCCCCGCAGAATAGTTCATCAAAGTCCAATTGCTCAATACCAAACACCGGCGACAATGGCTCCAGTCGTGTCTTTATGGACTGTACAGCACTGGCTATATATATCGCACAAAGCGCCCGCTGCACTTCGGTAGTCGGGCCGTTGTAACTTTCCCATGCTACTTTCGCGGCCCGATACTCAGCGTAAGCCAGCGCCAGCTCGTAGCTACTGACCTGCTGTTGATCCAAACTCTGTGGATCCAGTGCCCCGTCTATACTGCAGGACGTCGCCAGGCTTTCAGTCGCTTGCAGAATCAGGCTAGGGAATTTATCAAAAAAGCCCCTGAAGCCTTCACTGTTATTAAAATCAATCATTGAAGATGCTGCTCCTATCTAAAGCTGCTCCTATCTAAAAAGGCTTAGTCCAACTCCTCGAACGGTAGGTTTTTATCCACTCGAACATCACCCGGTAGCCCCAGAACCCGCTCGGCGATGGTATTACGCAAAATTTCGTCGGTGCCACCGGCGATGCGATAACCCGCCGCTTCCAACCAAGCCATGCGGCAGTCATTGGTCCGCAGGATAGGGTGATCGGGATAGATCGCACCCGCTGGGCCGCAGATATCCATAATGTAGGCTGACTGTGTCTGTAACTTTCGGGCGATAACCAGTTTGCTTAGTGCAGCCTCAGGCCCAGGTAACTGCCCTTGGGACAGCCCCGTCAGGAGCCGTGCGGAGAAATTATTAATACCCGACTCGGCAACATACCAGTCCGCAATCTTGTCGCGCACTCGAGGGTCGTCTAGGCCGGACTCGCCGTCATCGAATTCCCGCCGCAGAAACCTTACCGTGTCTTCCAGGGAAGCACCGCCCCCGGAGGCTTCGGTCACCGCAAACCGCTCCTCCATCAAAGTCGCAATGGCCACCTGCCAGCCACCATTGATTGCACCGAGGCGGGCGGAATCGGGAACTCGAACATCGGTAAAGAAAACTTCGCAGAATTCACCCCCACCGGCTGCCTGCTTGATTGGCCGAACTTCAACGCCAGGGGCTTTCATATCGACAAAGAAATAGGTCATACCCTGATGCTTGGGTACCGAGGGGTCAGTTCGCGTAATAATTACCCCGTAATCGGAGATATGGGCCCAGGATGTCCAGATCTTCTGGCCATTGAGCACCCAATCATCGCCATCACGAAGCGCGCGAAGACGAATGCCCCCGAGGTCAGAACCGGCCGCCGGCTCGGAAAATAGCTGACACCAGATTTCTTCACCCCGCAGCGCGGGAATCAGGTAACGCTGCTGCTGTTCTGCTGATGCATAACGGCGCATTATAGGAAGAGGCATGCCCACGCTAATACCAAAAAAGACGGTGGGGAAATCGTACTTTTCCTCCTCTTGATCGTAGATCACCGCCTGCATGGGAGTACCACCCATGCCACCAAGCTCTCTCGGCCAGGTCACTTTTGCATAGCCCCTGTCCGCTTTGCGGGCTTGGAAAGCCCTGCCCAGAGCCAACTGCTGGTCGGTGGTCAACTCACCCTGACGCGACAGGTCGAACTTCGCGGCCTGCTCGGCTAACCAACTTTTAACGTCAGCGCGAAATTCAGCTTCTTCGGGGGTATCTTCAAAATCCATAGTTTCTCCAGTAACGTCGCCTGCACCGAGATAAGGTGTTAGGCCGCCTTGCGCTCAAACTCAACGATAATCTGCTTTTTCCACATCCCGAGGTCGCCTATCAGCAACGCTAGGGATCGGGAACGGCGTAGAAAAAGGTGACAATCGGCCTCCCAAGTAAAGCCCATACCACCGTGCACCTGGATATTTTCTGCCGCAGCGTTTTCATAGGCTTCAGTAGCACTTACTCGGGCCACAGCCGCCGCCAGGGGTAACTCATCTGAACCGGAAGCCAGAGCCCAGGCGCCATAATAGGCATTGCTGAGCGCCAGCTGATTGCCCACATAGATATCTGCTAGCTTGTGCTTTATTGCTTGGAAGGAGCCAATAGGCCTGCCAAATGCCTTGCGCTCATTGGCAAAATCGATGGCGCTCTGCAGGCAGGCCTCTGCACCACCGACCTGCTCAAATGCAAACAACACCGCCGCTGCGTCGAGCACTGTGCTGAACACCGTCCAGGCACTGTCACCGGCCTTACCCAAGAGCTGAGCCTCGGCGCCATCAAAGACAAGGGCGCCCTGATTCCTGGTGGGGTCGATGGAGTCCAGCGCTCGACGCTGCACGCCATCCTGTGCGAGGTTTACCAGACACAGACAGGGTTCATCGCTCTCATTAACTGCCAATACCACCGCTGCATCGGCAATCATCGCATCCGCCACCGGCCACTTTTCACCGTGCAGTCGGCCCCGCTCACAACGCAGCTTAATGCGATCAGGTGCTGGGAATCCCATACCCTCAGCGAAGGCCAGAGTGCCTATTGTTTCTCCAGCAGCGACTCCGGCCAATACAGCCTGTCGCTGCTGTTCATTGCCACCTCGCAGTACCGCCTCGCAAAACTGATAGACCGTCGACGAGAATGGAACCGGTGCCAGTGAACGCCCTAACTCCTGAGCCATTACACAGAGCTCTAGATAACCGAGACCAACACCGCCGTACTGCGCCGGAATGGCTATTCCTGCCCAACCCAAATCCAGCATTTCACGCCACACGGCTTCGGAATAAGGCAGACTGGCATCGTCGAGCACTGCCCTGGCCACTGACAGGTCGCTACGATCGGAGAGAAAGCGCCTTACTTCAGTCTGCAGTGCTTTCTGCTCATCTGAGAAATCAAAATTCACAATTGGATATCCTGGACCATTATTTTGGAACCTACTCATAAGATTGCATTTAGCTTAACACCGCTGTAAAGTTTCAACAAGACACCGCAAGCGGAAAAGACAAAAAGTCGCCTCTTGCTGAACCCACCATCCCTTACCATATGGACAGACTATGCAAGAAGTATGGATTATCGATACCGCCCGCAGCCCGCGCGGGCTGGGTCGCCCTGACAAGGGTAGCCTGGCGCACATTCACCCCCAGCGTCTGCTGTCCCAACTACTTAGCGCTGTCGCTGAGCGCAATCAGCTACATATAGACGATATCGAACACGTCATCATGGGCTGTGGTAATCCCTCTGGCACCCAGCGCGGTGACATCGCCCGCATGGCGGCATTGGACGCTGGCTGGCTACACAGTAGCGGCACAACCGTCGACCACTTTTGTGGCTCCAGCCTGATGGCCACTCTGTTCGGTGCCAATTGCATTTCCAGTGGCATGCATGACCTAGTTGTCACCGGTGGAATTGAGATGATGTCATTGCCCGATAAGCCCAACATGGCGACCGACCAGCACAACATGCACCTGCGCGACAAACACCCCATCACCAGCGTTGGCATCTCCGCGGATGTCATCGCCACCGAGGAGGGTTTCAGCCGCAGCGATGTGGACGACTTTGCCGCCCGGAGCCAGCAGCGGGCTGTGCAGGCCATCGACAACGGTTATTTCGACAAGAGCATAGTCCCTATTAACAACGATGATGGCTCACTCGCCCTAGCCCGGGACGAGTCCCCCAGACCAGGGACCAGCGTTGAAACGTTGGCGGAACTGAAGCCGGTATTTTCCGACTTTATGAACTACCCCATGGATGACAAACACAGTTTCGGTGACATCGCACGCATGACCTGGCCCAATCTAGACATTAACCACGTTCATCACGCAGGGAACTCCTCAGGGATTGTCGACGGCGCGGCGGCAGTTGTGCTCGCTTCACCTGAATATGCACGGGCCAACAAACTCAAGCCGCGGGCTAGGATTGTATCCAGCGCCTCTGTGGCCGGAAGCCCAGAGTACAATCTGAACGAACCTGTGCCATCGGCGCAGAAAGCACTTAGCGGCGCGGGACTGACCGTCGATGACATCGACCTGTTCGAAGTCAATGAAGCATTCGCGGTGGTTCCGCTGCGCTTTATGAAACTGATGGGGGTAGATCACGACAAGCTCAACGTGAACGGCGGGGCCATCGCCCTCGGCCACCCGATTGGCGCCACGGGCGCTATTCTGCTGGGTACGCTACTGGATGAACTGGAACGGCGCGAGCTAAAACGCGGCCTAGTCACCCTGTGTGCCGCCGGCGGCCTAGCTCCCAGTATGATTATCGAGACAATGTAACTGAATCTCCAGACAGGTAGATATGCGCACAGAAAACAACAGCATCGCTGCGCCGGTTCAAGTGGAACGGGATCAGGGCATCGGCATCCTGAAAATGGACAGGTCCGAACGACTCAATGCCCTGAACCTGGAAATGCGGCAGGCCATCGCTGCCGCATTCGATGATCTGTCGGGAGACCCAGATATCCTAGTTATCGTGGTGACTGGTGGCGATGAGGTATTTGCAGCCGGTGCCGACCTGAAGCTACTGGTTGACAAGAGCTCGCAGGAAGCGGCGCAACTCAATCTCGCAGGCTACTGGCATCCCGTTGCCTCTTGCGAAAAGCCAGTGATAGCTGCCATTAACGGCTATTGCTTGGGCGCTGGCTGCGAATTGATGCAGATGTGCGATATAGTCGTTGCGGATACTAGTGCCTATATTGGCCAGCCTGAGGCCAAGGTTGGCATAATGCCTGGTGCCGGGGGAACCCAGCGACTGGTTCGATCGGTGGGCAAGCCTGTCGCCAGCCTCATGCTAATGTGCGGCGAGGGGCTTACGGGCGAGCGCGCTTATCAGTTGGGCTTAGTGAGCGAGTTGGCTGAACAGGGACAAGCCCTAAGCAGAGCACTGGAACTGGCGCGCAAGGTAACTAGGATGCCTCCCAGAGCCATGCTTGCGATCAAGCGCGTGCTCAGACAGGGCTGTGATCTGCCACTGCCAGAGGCTCTGCAGCTCGAGCAAGACGAGTTCCTGCAATTGTTTGATACCGCTGACCAAACCGAAGGCATGACCGCATTTCTGGAAAAGCGCAAACCGACATTCACTGGAAATTGAGTCAGACATAAACAATGGCAACTGAATCACACAACACTATCGCAGTTATCGGAGCAGGAGCCATGGGGCGCGGCATTGTCCAGCTCTTCGCTCAGTCGGGGCATCGTGTAAAATTTTATGATGCCTCCGAGGCCGCTGTCGCAACTGCTCAATCCTTTGTTACGGACATGTTTGACAGCAAGGTGGCCAAAGGCCGAATCAGCAAAGAAGAAGCGAACCAGGCCATAGCCAACCTCATTCCCTGCACTCAATTGGGCGATATCGCAGACTGCGATATCGTGGTGGAAGCGGTGCTCGAAGATCTCGAGGTCAAGCGAAGCCTGTTTGCCGAACTGGAAACCGTGGTGTCTCCCTCTGCTGTCATTGCCAGCAATACTTCATCCTTGCTGATTGCCGATATCGCAGCGCGATGTAATCATCCCGAGCGGGTCGCCGGCTTACATTTTTTCAATCCGGTACCGGTGATGCGGGTAGTTGAGATTATTTCCTCCGTAAGAACCGCAGGCAGTACCGTGGATCGGCTTAACGCCTGTATCGCCACTACCGGACACCGCGCAGTGCTGGCTCAAGATCAACCCGGGTTTCTTATTAACCACGCTGGGCGCGGTCTGTACACGGAGGGTTTGCGAATTCTTGAAGAGCGGGCCGCCAGCCATGACCAGATCGACCTGCTGATGCGTGAGGCCGCTGGGTTTCGTATGGGGCCCTTCGAACTGCTGGATTTGACCGGACTAGATGTGTCATCCAAGGTTATGCAATCGATCTATGATCAGTTTCAGCAGGAACCGCGTTTCCGCCCTTCCTCCATCATCCCGCCGAGAGTTGCCGCCGGTCTGTTTGGGCGCAAAACCGGTGAGGGGTGGTATCAGTATCAGAATGGCAAAAGACTTGATCCGGCAAACGCGAGCGAGCCATTGCCCATAATGTCACAAGATTGCAGCGTATGGATTGATCCGGCTGCCGATCGGCATGCGGAATTGTCTGCGCTGAGTAAACAGGCTGGCGCTCGACTAGCAAAATCCCCGGATAATGCCAGTCTGCTGCTGATCCAACCCTGGGGCATTGATGTATCGCAGGCCTGCGCCGACCTCAATCTGGATGCCAGCCGCTGTGTCGCGGTAGACCCCCTCCCGTCACTGGAATTGCGTCGTACCCTGATGTTAAGTCCCATTACCCGAGCGCAGTCCCGAGATGATGCAGCCGCTGTACTGGGAGCAGACAACGCCCCCTATACCATTATCAATGACAGCCCCGGTTTTGTCGTGCAGCGTATGCTGGCAACCATTGTCAATATCGGTACCAATATCGCGCAGCGCGCTATTGCCTCAACGGAGGACATTGACGACGCGGTTCGGATCGGGCTAGGCTATCCGGCCGGCCCCCTAGCCTTGGGAGACAGTCTTGGCGCACCAAGGGTGATGCAAATACTGGAAGGACTGCAGAGAGTCACAGGAGACCCCCGCTACCGGCCCAGTCACTGGCTGCGTCGACGCGCACAGCTAGGGGAAAACCTGACCACTAGGGAGGCTGCTAGGCGCTGATATGACAACAACAGCTGTAATCGTCACCCGCCCCACCCCCTATGTAGCCCAGGTCGCCATCAATCGGCCAGAGGCAAAGAATGCCATTGACGAGACCACCCGCCTTGCCCTGATCGAGACCGTTGAGGGAGTGCTCGCTGATAACAGGGTGCGTGCACTGCTACTCTGTGGCACCAATGGGGTTTTTTGTGCCGGAGGCGATCTCGCCAGCATGCGCGGCATGAGCGAGGAGCAGGCCCGTACACGAATGCAGAGCGGCCACCAACTAGTTCAACTGTTGTGGAACGCTGATATTCCCGTTGTCGTCGCGATGGAAAAGTTCGCTATCGGCGCAGGCGCCGGACTGGCGCTGATTGCCGATTATATTATCGCTGGCGAAACTGCCCGTATGAACTTTCCCTTCCTCGACTTGGGGCTGGTACCGGACTGGGGCTCTACCCAGTCGCTGGTGCGCAAGGCCGGTTGGGGCACCGCCAGGCGCTTGGTGCTGGACCGAGCCGCTCTCAAGGGTCAGCAACTGCTGGATCTCAATCTGGTGGAACAAATTGTCGAAGACGACAAGGTTATGGCATCCGCAGTCGACAAGGCGCAGGAATTATCCCTCCTGCCAAGATTGGCTCTACGTCAGTTTAAGGAGACAATGAGACAATCACCTGTTGCTATGAAATCGGCACTGCAAGCCGAGGAAAACCACCAAACCCAGTGTTTCCTCAGCGACGAGTTCGAGGAGGGCCTGACGGCCCTGCAGGAAAAACGGCCACCGGACTTTGTTAAGGGGTAATCGCATGGATGACGCGACAATGAATACACTTAAATCTTGGATTGGCCGGTCGAAAACGCTTCACAGTGACCTGCAAGTTTTTGGCGCACAGGCACTGGCAGGCGCCATCAATCACAGGGCGTTACCTGACCCCGGTGACAAACTGCCGCTGCCCTGGCACTGGCTGTACTTTCTCGATCCCACGCGCCGTGACAGCACCGGTGAGGATGGCCATCCCCTCAAAGGCGGATTCCTGCCCCCCGTACCCCTTCCGCGCCGCATGTGGGCAGCCGGAACGCTTGATATAGCACAGCCATTAGTGCTGGGATTGGCCACCGAGAAAGTTTCAACCATCACCTCGGTGGAAGCCAAGAATGGACGCTCGGGGCCGCTGGTTTTCGTTAACCTGAGGCATGAGTTGAGTCAGGGAGGTAATCTCTGCATTACCGAAGAACAGAATCTGGTTTACCGGGAAGCACCCCGTGAAAGAACCGAGTTACCCTCCGGAGAGATGGCGACAGAAAGATCGGAGTTCTCCCGAGAAGTCACACCCGATCCCGTACTGCTGTTTCGCTACTCGTCACTCACCTACAATTCGCATCGTATTCACTACGACAGAGAATATGCTGTAAATACAGAACTGTATCCAGCACTGGTGGTCCATGGGCCGTTGTTAGCAACCCTGCTGCTCGACTTGGTCTATGAAAACGTCCCGGGCGCCCGCATTGACCAGTTTAAGTTTCGCGCGGTAAGGCCGACATTCGACAGCCATCCCTTTACCCTCTGCGGCAGGCGCAGTGGCAATCAATTACGACTCTGGTCTGAAGACCATAAAGGCTTCCTCTGCATGAAGGCAGAGGCGACAATAGAATCCGAGGTGTAGCATGAATACCAACACTAGTTATTCCGATTCTCCCATGTGGCGCTCCATGCTGTTTATACCCGCGCACCGCAACGACTTTGTCGGCAAGGCTAACCAACGAGGCGCGGACGCCTACGTTCTGGATCTTGAAGACAGCGTGCCCGAGGCTGTCAAAAATGAAGCCCGAGAGGCGGTTGTTAACGCCGCTGGTATTGTCGCGCAAGACGGCGCGGCAGCATTGGTCCGTATCAATCAGGAATTGAGTCAGGCCATCGCTGATCTGGAGGCCTGTGTCCACGTTGGAGTGCAAGCCATTGTTGCTCCCAAGGTTGTTTGCGGACGCCAGATTCAGGAACTTAGTGAACACATCGATAGACTGGAAGCGGAGCGCAATATCGTCGCGGGACATACCCGACTGATTGCGCAGATCGAATGCGTCCACGGGCTGGCCAATGTGGATGATATTGCTGCAAGCTCGAACCGCTTACTGGGTATGAGTCTGGGTTCGGAGGACTTCTCCGCTTCCGCCGGTATGCAGCCGACACCAGAGGGCCTGCTAGCACCTAATCAGGCCATTGTTTTTGCTTGCCGGCGCGCAGGCATCTCACCGTTTGGCTTTCCCGCATCCATTGCCGACTACAGCGACATCGAGCGCTTCAGGGATACCATACAGTTTGCTAGGCAACTCGGGTTTGTCGGCGCACTGTGTATCCATCCGAGTCAAGTCGCCATACTCAATGAAGAATTTGCCCCGAGCGATGCAGAAATCGAGCGTGCACAGGCGCTAGTTGCCGCCTATGAGCAGGGCCTTAGCGAAGGTAAGGGCGCGGTAGAGTTCCAGGGTTCGATGGTCGACGCTCCGGTTGCGGCAAGGGCCAGACAGATAATTCGCACAATTTATTGATTGGGGCTTCAGGAAAATTTGTAGGTAGCAAACAGCATGCACCTCAGGACTACCCTTAAGCCCCTGCAATAATTCAAATCCTCTGTGGTCGGCGCCGCTCTGGGTATTACAGGCTACCGATATGGCGTTTCGAAGTTATTCCGGAGTCAGGCCAGACGCAAGTCGATCTAACAACCAATTAAAACACAGGGTTTACATACCTTTGTCGCTATAAACGACTGGCTTTGGTTCACGTTTGCCCAAACTTTCCCGCGCTGCAGCGCGAATGAGCATGTAAAGCGCATTAACCTGTTCATCCGTTATCTCTGGGTAGGTCGGCATGCCGTACTCACCGGAACCACCCCCTTTGAGAAACTCGCCTAACGACGCCGGCGACATAGCAATGGCTGATCGTCTCAGGTCTGGCGCCTGGCCGCCAACCGTTTTGGCGTTCCTGCCATGGCACAGGACACAGAGCTTTTCATTGTAGAGACTGGTTCCGGCATCAACTGCGGCATCGTCGATGACAAGCGCTTGGTCATCAAGAATTGCTGGCGCGACTGCATTCAACGTATCCAACTCAACCTTACCATCGAGCGCGAATGTGAGCAGGCGTCGTGGCAGACGATAGTCCCAGTAGGTCTCATTGAACGAAGCGGTCGACATTACAATGCCACCATATCCCACCAGTACAGATATATATTGCCGACCATCTACCATATAAGTGATGGGAGCAGCGACTATCCCCTGCCCCACGTCGAAACTCCACAGCTTGTTACCAAGGCTGGCATCGTAAGCTTCTATGTGGCCACTTTCAGTGCCTTGGAATACCAGGCCACCGGCAGTGGAGATTATGCCGCCATGCCATATCGACTTGCGTTGAACCGACCATGCAGCCTGTTGCTGAACTGGGTCCCAAGCCATCAGGGAACCTGTACCATCGTCCTCATCGGTTTTAACGTAGGCAGTGCTCACTCCACCGACATTGCTCTCCGAGACAAAAAAGTGCGTGGCCAGTTGAATGTAGGGAATATAGACGAGCCCTGTTTGCGGATTGTAGGACATCGACTGCCAGCTATGCGCACCTATAATACTGGGCCACATTAACGTGCTACCAGTCTCATAACGGATATTAGGGGCTTCAACGGGACGACCAGTTTCAAGGTCGATGCGCTCGGCCCATGTTACCTTGCCCAGCTTTTCCGCGGATATCACCTTGCCGGTAAGACGATCAATCACATAGAAGAAACCGTTAGTTGGAGCCTGCATTAACACCTTGCGCTGCTCTCCATCGAGAATGAGGTCCGTCAAAACGATATCAGCGGTGGACTTATAATCCCAAGCTTCCCGGGGGTTCATTTGGTAGTGCCACAGGTAGTCACCAGTGTCTGGGTCGAGAGCGACAATCGATACTAGGAACAGATTGTCGCCACCACCGGGGCTTCTAACTTCAGGATTGTAGGGACTGGAATTACCGGTGCCGATGTACAGCTGATCCAGTTCTTCATCGTAGGTTATGCCGTGCCAGACGGTACCACCGGTGCCTGTCTTCCAGTACTCGCCCGACCAAGTTTGCGCCGCCATCTCCATCACCGGGTCGCCCGCGTTTTCCTCGGGGCTGCCGGGCGCAGTATAGAACCGCCAAGCTTGCTTGCCCGTGTCAATATCATAGGCCGTCACGTACCCCCTGTTGCCCCAGTCGCCGCCTCCATGACCAATAACGACCTTGTTTTTAAATACACGTGGCACACCGGAAATAAACCGCGTGCCACCCTCGGGAAATGTTCGAACAGACCA
>MDTG01421321.1_pt1 | contig 22923 bp, 22 predicted proteins | sample 811421 | NCBI WGS metagenome assembly MDTG01 (sample SAMN05326645, study PRJNA326480) | marine metagenome | isolation source: seawater | place: Pacific Ocean: South East | collected 2011
ATAAACACTTTATTTTTTTTGATATCAATTTTTTTTTTGGTAGATAAATTGTTTTTTTTTAAAAGATTAATAAATTGATTTTGCTCTTTTATATAAAAAATATTTGAATTTATATTTGTTAATTTTGAATAAACTAAATTACAGAAATTTATTTCTATAAAAAAAGAGTATACGTATTTAATTTTATCTTTAAAAATTTTTATTTCGTTTTTTATAAATAAAAATATAATTTTAAGTATTTTAAAATTATTACCCATATTAAATTCTATTATCCTTTGAGTATGTTCAAATTTTGAACAATTTTATGTTTTTTACTCTAATTATATCAAATGACAAGAGAATAAAAGGTTTACAATATCAAATATTTATTTATATTGTTCAATTTTTGAACAATGTAGCAGAATTATTATGACAAAAAACGATGATCAATTTGAAGTGTTAAGAAAAATCCACAAAAGTCCAGATTTTAACCAAAGATCTTTATCTAATAAACTTGGTTTTAGTCTTGGTAAATTAAATTATTGCTTAAAGCGTCTTAAGCAGCATGGATTTATAAAAATTCAAAGATTTAGAAAGAGTAAAAATAAAATGAGATATACATATGTCTTAACACCTAAAGGGATGAAGGCGCGAACACAATTGACTATAAATTATATGAAACAGAAAATGATAGAATACGATCAATTAAAAAAAGAACTTAAGGATAGAAACTAAAATGAAAATTCTTGTAACAGGAAGCTCAGGGTTTATTGGATCTCATTTAACAGAGTTCTTAACTAAAAAGGGTTACAAAATTACCGCTTTTGATAGATACAATATTAATAATGATTACGGATGGTTAGAAAAAAGTGAATTTCAAAAAAAAATTAATTTTGTACTAGGTGATTTAAGGGACTATGACTCTGTTTATAAAGCAATGAAAGGTTGTGATGCTGTGATACATTTAGCTGCACTAATTGGTATCCCATATTCTTATAATTCACCTACAGCTTATATTAAAACAAATGTGGAGGGAACTTTTAATATTTTGGAAGCTGCAAAAAATTTAAAATTAAAACAAGTTATTGTTACATCAACAAGTGAAGTTTATGGAACGGCAAAATCAAAAAGTCTTAAAGAGAGTGATCCATTATCAGCTCAATCACCTTATGCTGCAACTAAAATTGCTGCTGATCAATTATCTTTGAGCTACTTTAAATCATTTAATCTTCCTGTAAAAATCATAAGACCATTTAATACATTTGGGCCTAGGCAATCACTAAGAGCAGTTATACCAACTATTATTTCTCAATTTATCAATAAAAAAAATAATATTATCAAAATTGGTAATCTTAAAACAACAAGAGATTTTTTATATGTAGAAGATTTATGTTCAGCTTACGAAAAAATTCTGAAATCAAAAAAATTATTTGGAGAAGTAGTAAATGTCGGATCAAATTTTGAGGTTTCTATTGATGAGATAATAAAAAAAATTTCAAGAATACTCAAAAAAAAATACAAAATTGCTTCAGATAAAAAAAGAATTAGACCTGAAAAAAGTGAGGTTTATAGATTGAGGTGTGACAATAGAAAAATGAAAAAAATAACCAAATGGAAACCAAAATACTCATTCGATCAAGGCTTAAGAAATTTAATAAAATGGTTAAGTGAAGACCAAAATATCAATAAATTTAAGATAAATAAATATAATATTTGATGAAAAAAAAAATTTTTTTTTATTCTGGAAGCAGAGCTGACTATTCAAATCTTAAAGTATTAATTGATTTTTTAAAAAAAAAAAACATTAAAATTAATATAGCCACTTCTGGTATTCATAATTCCAAAATTTTTGGAAAAACTATTAATGAGATTAAACATGACAAAGTTAAAGTAAACTATAGATCAAAATTACGCTTAAATAAAACTGACACTCAAAGCATTATTAAATTTTTAGGTTTGTCTTTTATAGAAAATTACAAAAGTCTTTCAAAATCAAAACCAAGCTTAGTTTTGCTTTATGGTGACAGATATGAAGTATTATGTTTTGGTTTAGTAGCATATTTATGTGACATTCCAATAGTTCATCTTCATGGGGGTGAAGTTACAATTGGTGCAAATGATGACGGTTTTAGACATGCATTAACTAAAATATCAAATTATCATTTTGTATCTCATGAGGATTATCGTAATCGGGTAATTCAGCTCGGTGAAAATCCAAAAAATGTATTCAACTTTGGCTCTATAGCAGCAGAAAATTTATCAAAAATGAAATTTTTAAAAAAAGTTTCACTTTTTAAAAAGTTTAAAATTCCATTGAATAAGAAAATTGCATTAGTAACATTTCATCCTGTAACAAAAAATAATTTGATTTTTAAAGACAATATAAATATTTTTTTGTCCGCTTTAAAAAAATTTGATCAATACTTGTATTTGATTACTTATAATAATTCTGACAATTTGGGTGATTACTATATTAAACAGCTTAATAAGTTTAAAAAGGTTACTAATAACGTCCGTCTATTTAAATTTATGGGTTCAAAAGTTTATCTGAGTTTTCTTAAGTATTCAGATTTGATAATCGGAAATTCTTCAAGTGGTATCTACGAAGCACCAGCCCTCAAAACACCAACTTTAAACATTGGAAACAGACAACTTGGAAGAAAACATTCTAGTAGCATTATAAACGTGAGTAATGATAAGAAAAAAATTTTAAGAGCATTAAACAGAATGTATAAAAATAAAAAAAGAATTAGGTTTAATAATATTTATTTTAAAAAAAATACATGTCAAAAGATTTATTCTCAATTATTAAAGATTTTAAAATTTAAAAAACACAATAAAAAATTTTATGACCTTAAACTTAACTAATAATAAAATATATGTTATTGCCGAAATAGGTGTAAATCACAATGGAAAATTTTCTATTGCAAAAAAGTTGGTTGATGAAGCAGTTAAATGTGGTGCCGATGCAGTAAAATTTCAAATATTTAATACTAATAATTTAGTTACTAAAAAAGCTGATTTGGCTCCGTATCAAAAAAAGAATTTAAATAAAGATTTAAGTCAATACAAAATGTTAAAAAAACTTGAATTAAAATCTGAAGAATTCGAAAAATTAAAACATTATTGTAAAAAAAAAAGAATTGATTTTCTGAATTCAATATTTGATGAAAAAAGTTTTGAATTTAATAAAAAGGTATTAAAATCAAAATTAATCAAAATAGCATCAGGAGAATTGAATAATATATTTTTATTAAAAAAAATAAATATTTTAAAAGAAAAAGTGATTTTATCTACAGGAATGAGCAATTATCAAGAAATTACAACTTCTTTAAATTATTTGAGTAAAAAGAATGTTTTTAAATTTAAGAATAAAAAAATAAAAGTAATAAATAAACAGTTTTTGAAAATATTAAAAAAAAATCTTTTTTTAATGCATTGTGTAACTGACTATCCAGTCAAAGATAAATTCGCAAATTTAAAATGTATTGATAATATGATCAAAGATTTTCAACTTAAGGTAGGATATTCCGATCACACAAAAGGTATTTTTGCACCATTAATCGCAGTGTCCAAAGGTGCAAAAATTATTGAAAAACACTTCACACTTAATAAAAAATCTAACGGACCTGATCATAAAGCTTCTCTAGAGCCAAAAGAATTCATGGAAATGATAAAAATGATAAGAAAATTTGAATTAATGAATGGAGATGGAATTAAAAAATTACAAAAATGTGAGCAAGATAATCTTAAGATAGCAAGAAAAAGCTTAGTTGCAAAAAACTTTATAAAAAAAAATGAAAAATTTACATTTAAAAATGTAACAGCAAAAAGACCAGCAAAAGGATTAAACCCCTTTTTATTTAAAAAAATTTTAAATAAAAAATCAAAAAAAGAATACCAACCCAACGAAATAATAAAGATATGATATATTTAGGAATAAATGTAAGTCATAATGCTAGTGCTGCTTTAATGATAAATGGAAAAATTGAAGTTGCTGTTCAAGAGGAGAGATTTACAAGTATAAAAAATTTTACTGGATATCCAAAAAAAAGTATTGATTTTTGTTTAAAACATGTAAAACAAAAAGGTCTTAAAATTGATGTAGCTGCCTTTAGTACAATTTTTAATCCTCCCTTATCTTATAAAGTTCCAATCAATCATTTCTTTACAATTCAAGATTATGATGATTTTTATGGTGATAAATATTATTCAAAAAAAGTAAAAAATCAAAATGTTGACGTTTATTTAAAAGGTCTTTTGAGAGATAAAAGAAATGTTGAGAATCTTTATTTACCTTTTCATAAAATAAATTTTAAAGATACTAAAAAAAATAATACTTTAAAATTAAAAGATATTTTAAAAAACTTTTTATCAAATCAATCAAAAGGACTTATAGAAAAAATAGTTTTTTTAGATCACCACACTTGCCATGCATATTATGCATATTTTTCTGCTAGAAAGACTAGTGATAAATGTGCAGTTATCACATTAGATAGTCATGGAGATGGTTGCAGTCAAACTGTTTGGGTGCCAAATAAGGAAAATTCCAAACTAATTAAAGTAGCATCAACATCAGAATGTGAAATTGCAAGGATTTATAAATTTGTAACTTTAATTCTCTCAATGAAACCTGATGAACATGAGTACAAAGTTATGGGTTTAGCTCCATATGCTAAATATAAATACTCTGAACAAATATATGAAAAAGTTTTTAAGAAAATTCTAGTAGTTAAAAATTGTAAAATTATTCACAATAAAAGACCACAAGATTTATATGCTTTTCTAAAAAAAGGCTTATATAATTTCAGATTTGACAATATAGCTGCTGCTCTTCAATTATTTGTTGAAAAAACTTCTTCAGAATTATTAAAACAAATAAATAAGAAATATAAATTAAATCATTTTTCAATAAGTGGTGGCGTATCAATGAATATTAAAATGAATAAAGTATTATCCGAATTGAAATTTGTAAAACAATTATATGTGTCACCGTCAGGATCAGATGAGTCTTTATGTATGGGTGCATGCTATTTTCTCGCAAAAAAAAACTCAAGTTATTTAAAAAATATTTATCTAGGTCAAAAAATTGAAAATTTGAATGAAAAAAAATTGAAAAATATTTTTGATAAAAAACGATTTGAGATTAATAAAGATGTAAAAGTCTTACATTTAGCTAAATTATTGGATAGAGGAGAAATAATTGCGATAGCAAGAAATAACGAAGAGTTTGGAGCTAGAGCTTTGGGTAATCGAAGTATAATCGCAAATCCATCTTATCCAGGAGTAGTAAAAAAAATAAATGAATACATAAAAAACAGAGATTTTTGGATGCCTTTTGCCTTAACTATTTTAAAAGAGCATCATAAAAAATTCATAATAAATTCCAAAAGTTTGCGATCAGATTTTATGACAATAGGTTTTGATACTAAAAGTGCAAATATACATAAGATAAAAGCAGGTACTCACCCATACGATGAAACAGTGCGTCCGCAAATTTTAGAAAAGTCGTATAATAAAAAGTATTACAGTTTGATTGAAAAATTTTACTCTTTGTCAGGCATACCTGCGGTTTTGAATACGAGCTTAAATCTTCATGGTTATCCAATAGCTTCAAAATTATCTGATGCTGTTAAAACGTATAAGAAATCTGGTTTAAAATATTTATATTTAAATGACCAATTTTTAATAAAAAAAAAGTTTTAAAGATATGGAAAAAACTGAAATAACAAAAAATTTTTTGAATAAACTAAAAAAAATTTGTGGTGCAAAATCTACACCTCTGCATGAGCCAAGTTTTTTTGGAAATGAAATTTATGAGCTAAAAAAATGTATTAAATCTACATATGTTTCATCCAAAAGTGAAATAACAAGAAAATTTGAGACAAAAATTAAAAAAATTACTAAAGCGAAGTATGTAGTTGCTACTGTTAATGGAACCGCAGCATTGCACATGGGTTTAATATCAATGAATTTAAGATCAAATGAAGAAGTATTTATTCCCTCATTTAATTTTGTTGCAGCAGCTAATGCAATAAATTATTGTAAGGCGATACCACATTTTATTGATATTGAAGAAAATACTTTGGGAGTTGATCCTTTAAAGTTAGAAATTTATTTAAAAAAAAATTTTAAATTTAATCTCAATAAATGTGTTAATAAAAAAACTAATAGAGTAGTCAAAGGAATTATTGTTCCACACATTTTTGGTCACCCAGCTCAAATTGAAAAACTTAAAAAAATTTCCCTAAAATATAAATTGTTTTTAATTGAAGATGGAGCAGAGTCATTAGGTAGCTATTATAAAAAAAAGCATACAGGAACTTTTGGAGATCTTGGTGTAATAAGTTTTAACGGGAACAAAATAATTACCACAGGTGGAGGAGGTGCAGTAATTACAAATAGCAAAAGTATTTATGAGAAAATATCAAATCTGGTAGAATTATCAAAAAGAAAACATTTATGGAAATTTGATTATAATGGAATTGGGTATAATTTAAAAATGCCAGGTCTGAACGCATCTCTGGGTTTAGCTCAATTAAAAAATTTAAAAAAGATCATTTCTATAAAAAGAAAAATTTTTCAAAAATACTATTCGGAATTTTCAGGAAATAAATATTTTGAATTGATAACAGAGCCAGTTGAATCCAAAAGTAATTTTTGGTTACAAAACATAAAAATAAAAAAAAAATTTTCTAAATATTTTAATCACCTTTTAAAAATATCAAATCTTAAAGGATTTAATACAAGACCAGCTTGGACATTACTTCATAAGCAGAAGCATTTAAGAAATTGTCCCAAATCAGATTTAAAAGTTTCATTGGATTTACATAATAGAATAATAAGCTTACCAAGTTCAACAAATATTATAAATGAAGTTTGATAAAAGAATTTTTTTTAAAGATTTATTTGAAAGATTAAAAAATAATCTTGTTCCTAAAGTAGATTTGCATGTTCATACGAATTGGACAGATGGAGAAAATAGTATTTCTGAAATGTATCAAGAAGCAGAAAATAAATCTTTAGAAGCTATTTTTTTTTCAGAACATTCAAGAAAAGAAAGTGGAAAATGGTTTTTTGATTTTTGTAAAGAAATAGATGAATTACCTTTAAAAAGTTGTTTGCCAATCGTTGGTACTGAAGTGAAAGTTTTAAATTTAGATGGAGATTTAGACTTCAATAATGAATATAAAAATGTTTGTGATTTGATAATGGCAAGTGTTCATAGATTTCCTGGTGAAAAAACGAATAATATTTGGAAAAGTAAAAGCAATCTTAATCCAGAAGAAATAATTAAATTAGAATTTAATCTTATGTGTGCATCCTTAAAAAATCCCTTAACTGATATTCTTGGCCATCCATTTGGAATGTCAATTAAAAGATTTGGTATTGATCCACCCGAAGAACTTTTTGATGAAATCATTATGTTGTGTAAAAAGTATAATAAGATTTTTGAAGTCAACTCTAGATATCATAAGAGTCCTAAGGATCTTATTAATAAATGTATAAATTCGAATACTTTAATTTCAATAGGATCAAATGCTCATTCGAAAAATGAATTAGGAAATATCTTGGAGGAAATTAAATGAAGAAAATTAATGTTCTTGTAACTGGTGCTGGTAGTGGAGTAGGACAATCAATTGTTAAAGCTCTTAATCTTAGTACTTTAAATTTGAATATACTCAGCTCTGATATTAATGTTTACAATGCTGGACTTTATAGAACGAAGAAAAGTTTAATAATTCCACCAGTTGAAAAAAAAGACTCATTAAAAAGAATTATTAAAATAATTAAAGAAAATAATATTCAAGTACTATTTATTGGATCAGAGTACGAGATTAAGTTTTTTGCAGAAAATAAAGATTATATTGAAAAAAAAACAAAGGTAAATATTTGTGTTTCATCATCTAACATAATAGACATTGCTAACGATAAATTTAAAACTTTCCAATTTCTTAAAAAATACAATTTTATGGCCCCTAAATCATTTTTAATAAATAATAAAAATATTAATAATATTTATGATAATTTAAAAAAACCATTTATTTTAAAGAATAGATTTGGAACATCCTCAAGAGAGGTTTTTTTAATCAAAAATAAAAAAGAATTTTTAAGTATTGCTAAAACATTAAATTTTCCTATGGCACAAGAAAATTTGAGAAATAATGATAAAAAACACGATGAATATACTTGTAGTATTTTTAGAGATAAAAATGGAAAATTCATAGGTCCCTTTATTTCACAAAGATTTTTGAAGCACGGCACATCTTGGATCTTGAAAACCATAGAAAACAAAAAATTGTCAAATCTTGTAAAGAAAATTGCTCATAAATTGAATAATTATGGAACTATAAACATACAATTTATGAAAAAAAATAATCAATTTTTACCAATTGAAATAAATTCAAGATTTTCTGGCACAACATCTATTAGAGCTGCTTTTGGTTTTAATGAGCCTGAAATGTATATAAAGAATTTTTTTTTAAATAAAAAAATAAAAGAGAAAAAAATTAAAAAAGGATTTGTATTTAGATATGTAGAGGAAATATTTTTAGATAATAATTTAGATACAAATTTAAAATCTCAATTTTCTAAAGGAAAAAAAATTCAATGGTTTTGAAATAAAGGAGAAATTATGAAAAATGAAGTTTTTTGGTGTAAAAATTGTGTAGTAATGTCAACACGCCCTAGAGTGACATTTAATAGTTCTGGTTTGTGTTCTGCGTGCCAGTGGGCTGAAGAAAAAAAAAGTATTGATTGGGATGCAAGACAAAAGCAGTTGGATTTATTATTATCTAATGAAACATCCAATAACGTTTTTAAGTGTGTTACTGCTGTCAGTGGTGGTAAAGATGGTTCTTACGTAAGTTATAATCTTAAAAACAAAAAAAAAGTTAATCCATTAGCTGTTACCATTAGACCTCCTTTAGAGCAAGAGATTGGTAAAAAAAACATAATAAATTTTGTAAGAAGTGGTTTTCAACATATTCATGTTACACCCGACGAAGATGCAATGCGAACACTCAATAAACTAGGTTTCATAGAACATGGTCATCCTTATTATGGTTGGCTAATTACAATTCATACTGCAGTTATGCGAGTTGCATTTGAGTTTGATATTAGGTTACTTTTTTATTCTGAGGATGGTGATGTAGAGTATGGAGGAGATGCTAAAAACAAACACAATGGTATCTATGATATCAATTACCAAATATCAAATTACATTGAGGGTGATTATAAAAAAATTATGGAAATGGCAAATCTAAGTGAAGAAAAAGCGTATTGGTTTACTTATCCTGACATAAATGAAATAAAAAAACGCGATATTAAATTAACTCACTGGAGTTATTATGAAAATTGGGATCCTTATAGAAATTATGAGATTGCTAAGAAATATTGTGGTCTTGAAGAGAATGAAACTTTCAACGAGGGAACTTACACTAATTTTGGCCAAACAGATAACAAGTTATATTTTTTGCATGTTTATTTAATGTATTTAAAATTTGGATTTGGTAGAGCAACTATGGATGCTGGAATAGATGTTAGAAGAGGTGCTTTAAGTAGAGATCAAGCAATTCAACTAGTAAAGATGTATGATAATAACCCACCAGAAGCTTATTACGATGAATATTGTGAATATTATAAAATGAAAAAAAATGACTTTATAGAAGTTATTGATAAATATGCAAATAAGGACTTATTTGAAAAAAAAAACAGATGGGTGCCTAAATTTGAAATAAAATAAAATTATGAATTTTTTTAAAATATTACCCAATCAATCAATTAAAGCGTCACTAATTAAATTAAAAAAAAATGGAGCAAAGGGACTGGTAGTTGTAAATAAGAACAACAAACTTTTAGGTACTTTAACTGATGGTGATTTAAGAAATGCTTTATTAAAAAGCTTTGATTTAAATAGTAAAATCTCAAATATTTTCAATAAAAAACCAGATTTTCTCATAGACGGTAAATATTCTAATTATGATGTTGATAAATTGATTTACAGCAAGGGTTTAACTTTTATTCCAATAGTTAATAACGGTCTTAATGTTATTAATATTCTTACCATTAAAAAAATAAAGAATAAAAAAAAAAGTAATAAACCAAGTATATCATCTCAAATTGCATGCGTAATTATGGCTGGAGGAAAAGGGACAAGGTTAAAGCCTTTTACAGACATTTTACCAAAACCTTTATTACCAATTCAAAAACAAACTGTAATAGAAAAAATAATTAATTCTTTTAACAATTACGGGTTAAGAAAATTTATTATTTCAGTAAATTATAAATCAGAAATTTTGAAAGCTTTTTTTAAAGAACTGAAGCCAAAGTACTCAGTAAATTTTATACAAGAAAAAAAACCGCTTGGCACAGCAGGAAGTTTATCTAAATTAAAAAACGTATTATCTAAAGATATATTTGTAAGTAATTGCGATGTTATAATTGATGTTGATTTAAAGCAAATGCTTAAATTTCACAAAACTAATAATTTTGATATCACAATTTTAACTTCTAGAATGTCTCATAGGATTCCATATGGAGTTTGTGAAATTACGAAAAACAATAATTTAAAAGAAATAAATGAAAAACCAAAATTTGATTTTTTGGCAAATGTTGGAGTTTACCTAGTAAAAAAAAAGATTTTATCCATAATACCTAAAAATAAAAAATTTGATTTTACACAACTTATTAAGTCAGCAAAAAAACAAAATAAAAAAATTGGGGTATTTTCCTCACATCAAAATTCTTGGTTGGATGTTGGACAATGGAATGAATTTAATAAAACTATCGAAAAATTTAAATGATAAAAAAAAGAATATTAATTATGGGCTATGGGAATATGGCCCAAAGATATTATAGTGTTATAAAAAAAATTAATTTTAAATCTGAAGTAAAATTTTACTCTTCAAGAAATGTTGATAATAATCTTTATAATAAAAACGATGAGATAAAAAATTTTAATCCAGATATTGTTATTATAAGTTCGTCAACACATCATCATTTTGATGATTTAAAATTTATTAATAAAATTGTCAAAAATAAAATAATATTAGTTGAAAAGCCTTTATTTCATAAAATTAAAAAAATTATTTTAAAGAATAAAGTTTTTGTTGCATACAATCTTAGATACGACCCGTTAATTAATGAAATCAAAAGATTAATTAAAAATAAAAAAATTTGGTCTGTAGAAGTTTTTTGTAATTCTTATATGCCAAGATGGAGAAAAAGAAATTATACAAAAACTTATAGTGCTCATAAAAGACTTGGTGGTGGAGTTGCCTTAGATTTAAGTCATGAAATTGATTATTTACTATGGTTTTTTAAAGATTTAAAAATTAAATTTTCGATTAGTAACAAAATTTCAAATTTAAAAATTAATTCAGATGATAATCTAGTTATTATTGGTCGAGCTAAAAATGTTGATCAAATTATTCTACATCTTAATTATTATTCTAAAATAAGTGCAAGAACAATTAATATTACTTCTTCAAATATAAATATTAGAGCAGATTTGATAAATAAAAAAATGATTATTGAGAAAAATAACAAAGAAATAATAAAATCTTGGAAAGAAAAAAAATTTAATAAATCATTTGAAAATCAAATTAAATCAATAATGTTAAAAAAGAATATAGTCTCAACTTCATACAATGAAGCTATAGATGTTTTAAAAATATTAAAAAAAGTTAAAAATTTATGAATATTCTATGTACAATTTGCGCTAGAGCAGGATCCAAAGGGATAAAAGATAAGAACTTAAAAAAGATAAAAGATAAACCATTAATTTTTTATACTATTAAAAATGCAAAAAATATAAATATTTTTAATCAAATTGTTATTTCAAGTGATAGCAAGAAAGTCATTAATTTTGGAAAAAAATTTAAAGTTAAAAATAATTTAATAAGACCAAAGTATCTAGCAAAGGATAATTCTCCTAAAATCCCAGTAATAAGACATGCTCTTCTTGAAATGGAAAAAAAATATAACAAAAAATTTTCCATTATTGTTGATCTTGATGTTACTGCCCCTTTGAGAAATAATGATGATGTTAAAAAGGCTTTAAAAAAATTTAAAACCAATAATTACAACACTTTGTTTTCAGTAAATATTGCCAGAAAAAATCCATATTACAATTGTATTGAAATTAAAAAAAAAAAAATCTTGCCAATTAAAAAAGAAAAAAATTTTTTTACTAGTCGTCAAGAGGCCCCAAAGGTATTTGAAATGAATGCAGCTATCAGTATTTGGAATAGAAAAACATTATTAAATAAAAACTCTCTTTTTACAAAAAATACTGGTATATACGTAATGCCTATAGAACGCTCATTTGATATTGATACTTCGTTAGATTTAGAAATTGTAAAATACCTTTTAAAAAAAAAATAAAAATCCTTTAATCAAATTTAGCTATATTTACACCGTCAGTAGTAAGTTTTGCTCTTACACTTTTAAGGCCAGGACCTAAAAAGTTAAATAGGTTTGCTGTTACAATACCAGAAATTAAATCAACTTTTAAACCTTCAGAAAAATGTTCTGGTTTTCCTGCCCCGCCCATTAATAATATAGGTTTTGAAAAATTCTCTTTTACCATCGATTTAATTTTTAAATCTAAACCCGCACCATTACCATCATTATCAATAGAATTTAAAATTATTTCACCACAATTCATTTTTTCTAAATTTTCTAAGTGGCCCTCAAAAGAAATTTTTTCTAACGTTCTTCCACAATTTGAATATAATTCTATTATTTCATTGTTTCTTTTATAATCTACTCCGATGGAAATAGCTTGAGATCCAAAATAATCTGCGATGTCATTGACTATTTCTTCTGATTTATAAGTAGAAGAATTAATCAAAATTTTGTCTGCACCATTATCAAAAAATTTTTTTGAATTTTTTAATGAGTTAATACCACCACCCAAAATTAAAGGGATAAAAATATTTTTTCGAAGTTTTTCAACATTTTGAAAATATTCATCAAAATCCTTTGTAGTAGGGTTTTTTTTTACCAACACAATCATTAATTCATCAATAAAATTTGAATTTAAATCAAATCCAAAATTTTTATTTAACCAGTTTAAGTCTCCTACTTTTTGCAATCTAAAATTTCTACTTAAAAAAAAATGACCCTCCATAAAATATAGACAATATATAATTCTTTTTATTCTCATTTTAGATTACAAAAATTATTTAATAATTTTAATCCATGCTTGTGGCTTTTTTCTGGATGAAACTGTGATCCAAAAACATTATCTTTCTCTATAAAAGAAATAAATTTTTCACCATAAAATGTTTTACTTATATTGTAATTCTTTGAAACGTTTTTAATTCTATAAGAATGAACAAAATAAAAATACACTTCTTCTGGTATATCTTTCCAAATTTTTGAGTTTATTTTCTCTACTTTATTAAATCCAATATGAGGTAATTGTAATTCTAGATTATTATTATGAAAAAATTTTTCGCATGTCCCGTCGAAAAAGGATAGACCTTCTAAATCTTCATTATTTTTTTCATTTTTACCTTCTTTAAATAAAAGTTGCATACCCAAACAAATTCCCAGTAAAAACTTTCCATTTTTCACGTGTTCTTTGATTGACTTGAACCATCCATTTTCTTTTAGTGATTTCATACCTGACTCAAAAGATCCCACTCCTGGAAGAATTAAGTGTGATGCTTTTTCTATATCATTATAATTTTGACAAATAATTGGATTGTAACCAATAAAATCTATAGCATTTTTAACAGAAGTTATATTACCAAATCCATAATTTATAATATGAATTTTTTTTTTAATCATATCTTTTTTTTGATTTGTAAAATTAACTTTTTTGAAAGAAAATTCAGGTTGTTTTCAAAATTATTAACAATAGTAATGTCTGGTTTTTTTGGAAATTCTGGTTTTAAATCAATGCCCCAAACATTAGCTATTTTTTTTTTATAAAAAATTCTCTTTTTTTTGCCCTTTAGTAATTTAATGTCTGATTTTATAAAAATCTCTAAATAATTTTTAAATGACTTACGGTTATATTTATGAAGTTCATAAAACAAACCAACTACAGAAATTATAACATTTATTTTTTGGGCAGTGATCATTTTAATTAATCTTATATATATTTTTCCAATTTTAAGACGATCTTTCTTGTTATAAGATTTTAGATTTAAGGCCTGACGCAATTCATCACCATGAAAACATATTGTTGGTCCATAGTTTTTTCTTACAGTATTTGTAATTTTTTTAGCTAGACTTGTTTTACCAGATCCTGACAAACCAGTAATCCAGAAAACTATACCATGTTTTTTTTGAATTTTTTTCATTTGTATAGAATGGATTTATATATATAAATTATCTATATAATTAAAAAAATTATAAATGTCACCATTAAACAACCTTTTGTTAATATTTATAAACTTATTTAATAATGCCTATATAGTTACTGGTATAAAAATAAAAGCTTGCTCCGAAGTTTAACTAATATACGAACTTTAAAGATGATAAACCTTAAAAATAAAATATGTCTAGTTACAGGTTCCAATGGTCATATAGGAAGATCAATTTGTAAAAAATTAAAATATCATGGAGCCACAGTTTTAGAAACTGACATTAAAAATATAAAAAAAAATAAAAACAAAAATTTTTTCATTAAAGCTGACATGGCAAATGAAAAAGATATCAATAAGTTATTTAAAGACATTTCTAATAACTTTAAAAAAATTGATATATTAGTTAACAATGCAAGCTATGTAGCAACTAGTGAAAAAAACAAAAAAATGCTTTATAATAAAAAATATTTAGAAATAAATCTAAATGGATCTGTTAATCTTATTGAAAAACTATTACCTCTATTAAAAAAATCAAAATCAGCCTCTATTATTAATATTGGATCTATATATGGTTTTTTAGCTTATGATAAAAATTTATATTTAGGTACAAAAATGATTACCCCAATTGCTTATGGTATATCCAAAGGTGCTTTAATTCAATCTACTAAACTATTGGCATCAAAATTAGCTCCGAAAATAAGAGTAAATTCAATATCTCCAGGAGGTGTATTTAGAAATCAACCAACTAAGTTTGTTAAAAAATATATTAATAAAACATTACTAAAAAGAATGGCAAAAGAAGAAGATGTTTCTAATGCAATATTATTTTTATCTTCAGAGCTATCAGATTACATAACTGGACAAAATTTGATTGTTGATGGTGGTTATTCACTAACTTAGAATGAATAAAAAAAAAAAACTGTATTTGTTTGTTTACTAGCTTTGAGTCACTTAATTCACACTACCACACTCAAAGAAATCTCTACAACTATATTTCAAGTCAATTCAAAGAATTTTATATTGTCAATGTTGACAACCTTAAATTTTTTTCTAAGTCGCTTAATTACAAATTTTCTGAGGAGTTAAGAAATATACCAAAAAATATTTTTTTGATAAATTTGAAAAATTCTTCAGATTTTGAAAAATTTGTGAGTGATAAAAATTTAGTTATAATTAATAATTTTGGCAAAAGTTTTAAAGATCTTAAAATTCACATGTTAATAAAAAGAAAAAATATTCTACAAATTCAATTTAAAAATATTGGTAATATACAAATGGATCAGATCGTTTCAAAAACGAATTTATTTTTGACATTAAATTATTTAATTTTTGAGAAATTATTTCAAAAAATCACTACTTTTTTGTCATGTTTAAATATTATTAATAAAATTGATATATGTTTTATAAGTAATAAGTTAATTTACGAAAAATCCAAGATTAGTAAATTGAACAAATTTTCATTTATTAAAGAGTTTCTTTTAGTTAATAGTAAGTTTCAGGATGAAATTGAAACCGAAGATTTATCAAATAAGTACATAGTACATCTTGATTACTACTTAAACTATAATCACGAAACAATATTAAGAGGAAATTTAGACTCAAAAAAATTAAAAGAGCATCATGATTGTGTACAAAGATTTCTTTTGATAGCTCAAAAAAAGTTAAAAAAAGAAGTCGTAATTGCAGTTCATCCTATGTATCCAACTGAATATTTTCAAAATTTTTATAGCGACTTTAAGATAGTAAAATATAAAACTGCAGAATTAATTAAAGATGCTGATTTAGTTACTTTCTTTGATAGTAGCGCAATAGTGAATGCTGTATTGTTAAATAAAAAAATTATTCAATTGTCAAGCAAACATATGAATAAAAACTCACAATATCATTCAACTATTTATCAAAAAAAATTAGGACTTCCTAAAGTCGAAATTACCAATTTTTATGAAGACACTTTTGAAAAAATTTATAATCAAAGCACTTTTGATAATGATCTGTTGAAAAGTTATGTAAGTAATTTTCATTTATTAGATAATCATGAAAAAGGACGTAATAAGATTGTCAAAATAATTAAAGAAAAATATTTTTCTAATTAAAAATTGATGTAAATACAGTAATAACACAATTTAAACACATGATTATTTATTAATAATTTAAAATGATAAAAGCTTTCGATTTATTAAAAAAAAGACCTAATGATTTAAAAAGACTAGTTGGTAAAAAAAATACTAAAAAATTATATTTATTGTTTATAATTTTAATTATTTCCTCATTTTCAGAGATGCTAAGTTTAAGCACAATTCCTATTTTGGCATTAGCTATAGTTGATACAGAACAGTTTATAAGTTTTTTACCAAATAATTTTAATATAAATTTTTTGCTTGATTTAGAAAAAGGTTATTTGATTTCTTATTTATCCATTTTTATTGGATTGGTTTTTATAATAAAGAATTTTTTTTTAGCATTGTTTGTTTATTTTCAACAAAATGTGATAAAATCAATTAAATTAGAAATTTCAAATAGATTAATTAAAAAATATCTCAATCAAAATTATTTATTCTTTGTAGATAAGGGCACTTCATTAATTACAAGGGGTGTGATGATTGACGCTGGCAACACCACAATCTTTATTTTAAACCACATAAATTTAATAAAAGAATTAATAATATTAATAGGTATTTTTTTGTTATTAATTTTAGTTAATCCCACACTTAGCATAATAATTTTAGGATCACTTTCTTTGGTTATATTTATTTATATAAATTATACAAAAAATCTTATCTATAAGAGAGGATATGAAATAAATTTATTAACTGAGAAAGTAATAAATTCTATAAATCAAATAGCTGGCTCAATTAAAGATATTAAATTATTTAGCTCAGAAAAATATTTTAGTAGTTATTTTGGTAATTTTTTAAAAAATGCTGAAATAAGAACAGCCAAAAATAATTTTTTATCATCTATCCCAAAAAACCTATTAGAACTTTTTGTAGTTTTTTTAATTTTAGGAATTTTAGTAAGTTATTCATTTTTGGGAGTAGAAGTAAGTCAGCTGGTTCCTTTTGTTACCTTGTTTGTTGTATCAGCTATAAGACTTATGCCAGGTTTTAATAATATTTCAAATTCTATTTTAACAATAAAAAAACTTACTCCAAATTTTGATTATGTTTTAAATGAATACGAGTCACTTGAGGAAAATAACAAAGAAATTTTTGAAGATTCAAAAATAAAGAATATTGAATTTAAGAAAAATATTGTTCTTAAAGATTTAAAATTTAAATATCCAAAGAGAGAAAATTATGTGATTGATGGATTAAATTTAGAAATTAAAGCTGGTGAAAAATTGGGTATTATTGGTAAATCAGGCTCTGGAAAAACAACTCTTATAAATCTGATTTCAGGTTTATTAAAACCCAACAGTGGGAATATTTTTATCGATGATAAAGATATGGAAAATATTTACCAAGAATGGAAAAATTTGATTGGATATGTTCATCAAGATACTTTTATATTAAATGACACTATTAAAAATAATGTTGCATTTGGAAAGTATGACTTAAATGACACTGATAAAAAGATTATAGATGCTCTTAAAAAAGCGCAAATTGATGAATTTATTGATACTTTGGAAAAAGGACTTAATACAGAAATGAAGGATAATGGCAAAAATTTATCAGGCGGTCAAAAACAAAGGTTAGGAATAGCAAGAGCGCTGTATAATGATCCTCAACTCATTATTCTTGATGAGGCTACTAATTCTCTTGATATCGAGACCGAAGATAATTTCATTGATGAGGTTTTTAAAAATAGTAAAGATAAGACAATAATATTCATATCTCATAAATTAAGATCATTAACTAAATGTGATAGAATTTTTGATTTAACTAATAAGAAATTTATACAATAATTTTATGATATAATTATGATAAGAAAAATTAAAATTTTTGTAAGAAGGAAATTTTGTATTTAATGAAAAGAATTTTTGATTATTTTTTTCGTAAGTATCTTTTAAAAAAAACATATATGTTAGGTCTTTCTCATATTTTAAATATTAGAAAGAATTACGATGCCATTTCATCCATTTCTGATGTTGATTATAAAATTTACTCTCAATTTGGAGAGGATGGTATAATTGATTTTATCTTAAGAAAATTGAATATAGAAAAACCTAAATTTATTGAAATTGGGGTTGGAGATTATACGGAATGTAATTCAAGATTTTTATTTGAGACTAGATCAGCAAAAGGTTTAATAATTGATTGTTTAGAAAATTTAAGCAGCAAAGTATCTAAAAATTTAAAGTTATGGAAAGGAGACTTAAAAATTGAAGAAATTTTTGTTAATTCAGAAAATATAATGAATATTTTAAAAAAAAATAGTTTTCAAAAAGATGTTGATTTTTTTAGTTTAGATATTGACGGTATTGATTATTGGATAATTAAGTCATTACCTACAAAATTTGCTAAGGTTGCAGTCATTGAATATAATCCCATATTTGGTCATGAGCATGAGGTAACTGTACCGAATATAGAAAAATTTAATAGAAGTTCCTATCATTATTCTAATTTATGTTATGGAATGTCATTAAAAGCATTAATAAACATTATGGAGTCAAAAGGTTTCTATTTTTTAGGTTCTAATTTGAGAAGAAATAATGCTTTTTTCATTTCAAAAGAATTTAATAAAAATATTTTTTTTCCAAATATAAAAATTTCAGATATTTCTGAAAATGTTGACTGTAATATTAGAGAAAGTAGAGGGGTCAAGGGAGAATTAACTTATTTAAGTGGTAATGATCGAATTGAAAAAATTAGAGATTGTGAAATAATTGATTTAGAAAAAAATAGAAAAATCAAAATTAAAGATTTATTCAAGATATAAAGTTTCAAATTAAATGATGATTAATTTTTTTAAAAAAATTCCATTATTTTTTTTAACAATAATAAACATAATCAAGTTCTACATTTTAAATATATTTGAAAAAAAGACTATTATATTTTTTTATTTTCCTGTTAAGGCATATAGTGAAAATATAATAGAAGTAAAAAGTGAAATTGAGAAAAGTAATAAATTTAAATCATATCTTGTTTATAATAAAAATTCAGCAGCACTAATTAAAAGAAATTATGATTCTTTTTTTTTAGATTTTGATTTTATAAAATATATTCCGTTCAATAAAATTTTTTTAAATAAAATCAATATTTTTGTTTCTTCATATGTAAATTATGTTTTCCCACCAAATTCAAAAAATATCTATATATGTCATGATATTGCGGATGCTCCAATGGTAAACAAAAGCATAGAAAAAAAAATTTTTTTATCTTTAAATAAATATGATTATATTTGTTTATCTTCAGAATTTGTAGTCAAATATTATGAAAAAAAATTTTCTAATTATTTAGATTATAACTTTAAGCCAAAATTAATAAACACTGGATATTTAAAATTAGATAATGTTATTAAAAAGCTTAAAAAATACAGATCAAAAAAAAATAAAATATTAGTTGCGCCAACATTTAGTTTAATGATGAGTAAATACAATATGACAAAAAGTTTATTTGAAATTATTGATCATTTGTTAAAGTTAAATGAAAAAATTATTTATAGACCCCATCCAATTGACTTAACAAATAAAGGAAATTTAAAATTAGTTGATACAATTAAAGATAAATTTAAGAAAGATTCTAATTTTGAGTTGGATTTATCAAGCTCTTATTTAAAAAGCTATTCAGAGGCAAAACTATTGATAACTGATTTTTCTGGAACAGCTTATACTTTTTCATATTCAACTTTAAAGCCTGCTATTTTTTTTTCAAAAAATGAAAGAAGTCTTATAAAAAGTACCAATATTAAGCTTACTTATTTTAAAGATCGAAAAAAAATAGGTGAGATTTGCTCAAACAAAAAAAAATTAAAAGGACTTATTTTAAAAATAGATAAAAACAATTTTTTTTATTCAAAGAAAATTGATGATTTAAGAAAAAAAAGAATCAAACACTTTAACAAAGCATTGAATAAAACAAGTGAATTGATATTAAATCTAAGTTAAAAATATTTTGATTAATTTTTTTAAACAAACTTTTAAGAAATGATAATGAAAATTGCAGTTTTATTTGAGGGAAATCCAAAAAAACCTGGTGGCTTTTACCAAAGTTTACAGTCTCTCCTCATGTTAAGTGAGATTAAATCAGATAAATTTAAATTTGAATGTATTTGTCTTGAAAACGAGTCTTATAAGTTTCTTAAAGATAAAATTAAAGTAAAACTTTTTAACCAAAATTTAAAATTCAAAATATTTAATTTTTTTTCTAATTCAATATTTATAAATAACCTTATCATTAGATACAATATCAAACATCCGTTTACATCCTTTATTGAAACTAATGAATATGATTTAATTATTTTTTTAAGTCCTCATAAACTTGCAACTTTTTGCGGTAAAACAAATTTTATTTTCAATATTTGGGACATAGATCATAAAAAAAATACTCCTTATCCAGAACACAGAACAAATTATAATTATAGAAAACGTGAGGACCTTATAGAATTTGCTTTATTTCATGCATTTAAAATTGTTGTCCCTGATAAAAAAATTAATAGAGAATTGATCGAAATTTATAAATGTGATGAAAATAGAATTAAAATACAGAATTTTATTCCTTATTTACCAAGGTTATATGAAAGTGATATGAGTTTTGATTATCATAAAACCTTTCAAAATTTTAATTTAAAAGATAAGAAATATATCTTATATCCAGCAACATTTTGGCCACACAAAAACCATCAATACTTAATTGAAGTAGCTAAAATTTTTAAATCTAAACAAAAACAAGATTATATTTTTGTCTTGTGTGGTTCCGACAAAGGCACACTTAACAAGGTCAAGTCAGAAATTAAAAATTTTGAACTAGAGAATTATTTTAAAATATTTGAGTTTATTAATGATAAAGAGTTGATCTCTTTATACCTAAATTCATCAAAAATTTTGATGCCAACAGATGGTGGCCCAACAAATCTTCCAATGTATGAATCTTTTTACTTTAAAAAGCTTCTATTTTATAGTGATCATTTGATTGATAGTGACGATGATTTAAATAATTATTTTATAGGAATTGATATAAGAGATCCTAAAGACTTTTATAGTAAATTATATGGCCTGAATAAAGAAAATGAAACTGATATAATAAAAAAAGCAAAAGATTTTTATAAAAAAAAATGTTCAAGCGAAAATTTTAAAGATAATTATTTAGATATGATAAATCAGTTTTTTAAAATAAAGAATTGGTAAAATTTATTTTAATATTTTATTTATTATTTTAGTTATATATTTTAATTCTTTTTTTTTTAAGTTTATACCAGAAGGTATATAAAAACCATTCCTAGACATAAATTCGCTGATAGGAAATTTTTCTTTTTTAAAGACTTTCATTTTTTTAAAAACTTTTTGTTTGTGCATTGGCCAAAAGAAACGTCTAGTTTCAATATTATAATTTAATAATTTTTTCTGAATTTTTTTCCTAAAATTGTCGTTGTTTTTTTTTAGTATAATTCCGAAAACCCAATATATATTTTTTGCAAAATTATTTTTTTTGGGTTGAATAATTATGTTTTTGTTATTTTTGAGATGATCATGGTAGTAATCACCAATTTCCCTTTTTCTTTTGATTATTTTTTTAATTCTTTTTAATTGACTTAATCCTAAAGCAGCTTGCATGTTGGTAAATCTGTAATTCCAACTAATTTCATCATGATCGAATCTATTTTTGGTCCCAAAATTTAAATTTCTGTAAGCTTTAAATTTTTTAAAAAATTTGGGATTGTTAGTAAAGATCATGCCACCCTCTCCAGTCGTGATATGTTTATTTGCATAGAAACTAAAAGTGCTGATGTCTCCAAAGCTCCCACAAGGTTTATTTCTATAAGTTTGTCCAATCATCTCTGCTGCATCCTCAATTAAATAAATATTATTTTTTTTGCAAATTTTTAAAATCTTATTGATGTCACATGGATAACCGTAAATATGAGGTATCATTAGTGCTTTTGTTTTTCTTGTTATTTTTTTTTCAATATCAGAAATATTAATATTCCAAGTAGATAAATCTGAGTCAACTAGTACAGGTTTAAGATTGTTTTTTATTATTGAGTTAGCAGTGGAGATAATTGTAAAGGATGGAATAATAATTTCATCATTTTTTTTTTAAATCTAAACTTTTAACTGCTATCTCCAGCGCAGCAGTGCCATTAGATACTGCACATCCAAATTTTCTGTTGACATATTTTGCAAGTTTTTTTTCAAAAATTTCTATATTTTTTCCTGAGGATGATATCCAACCACTTTTTACTGTTTTAAAAACAGATAACGCATCTTCAGTGGTTATTAAGGGAGTATTTACAGGAATAAAATTCATTATTTTAAAATAATTTCTTATCTTTGTTTTTGAGATAAGGACCTTGTTTAACTTCTATAATTTCACAATTTTTTTTAACTTCGAATCCATGACCACCCTGAAATAAAATGATTATATCATTTTTATGTAAAATTTTTGGTTTAAAAATTTTTTTTCCTTTTTCATCAAAAAAACTAACTTTTAACTCACCTTTTCTTATTATTAAAACTTCGCTA
>MDTG01224256.1_pt1 | contig 22922 bp, 26 predicted proteins | sample 811421 | NCBI WGS metagenome assembly MDTG01 (sample SAMN05326645, study PRJNA326480) | marine metagenome | isolation source: seawater | place: Pacific Ocean: South East | collected 2011
AAGTATGGAAGGGATAACCGCTGAAAGCATCTAAGTGGGAAACCCACCTCAAAACGAGTTCTTCCTATAGAGCCGTAGTAGACCACTACGTTGATAGGCCGGGTGTGGAAGCGTGGCGACACGTGTAGCTGACCGGTACTAATAGCTCAATTGGCTTGATTTATGCACTGAAAAAAATTTTTTGATTTAGTTAGAAAATATTGTAGTTCGAGTTGATATGAATTTTGACTACTTATTAAAAATTTTAATAATTCCATGACATCTAAAAGGTTTTTGTACGCTTCTATGTTGTCAACTAAAAGCACATATTTTCAATATATGAAAAAGTCAAAATTAGAATGGTTAAGAGAGACGGTTTCAAAAAAGAAATAAATTTTAAATACATGTTCTTTTGTGAGTCAAAAAAAGATGTAATTAAAAAGTTTTGAATTTTTAAAAAAATGCTAATTGGATCTTACTATTATCAACTTGATGAAAATGAAAAGTTAACTCATTATTATCAAATTTTGTGTAAAAAAAGATAGTATACTTCAAGTAATATGACAAAATTTTGTTTAGAGGCAGGCATAAATCACTTTGGCAGTATTAAAGAGGCAAATAAAATTTTAAATTATTATTTGAATTCTAAGTTTGATAAATTAACTTATATGCTTCACACAGATAACTTTTACAACAATCAAAAAAAGAAAAATATAAATTTTATTTTAAGTAAAAAATTTTATAAAAAAGCAATTAAGAGATGTCATGCCAAGAACAAAAAAATAGGTATTGCTATATGTTCTCTTAAAACTTTTAAAGAGTTAATTAATTTAAGATTTGATTTTTATAAAGTATTGAGTGTAGCTATAGATAATTACGATTTAATCAAATCTTTAAAAAAAAAAAGAAAACCTATTTTTATTTCTTTAGGAATTAAAGCAACAGATAATAAAATCCAAAATTGTCTTAGACACTTAAAAAAAAAAAAAATAAATTTATTACATACACCAATGACTTATAATTTAAATGAGTTAAATTTTTCTAGGATAGATTACATAAAAAAAAAATTTAAATTACCTGTAGGATATAGTAACCACAACAATGATAAAGAAACACTTAATCTGCTAAACTTTTATAATCCATCAGATATTTTTATCTATTGCAAACCGACAAAAAAAAAAAACAGACTTTACCCTGATAATGATCATGCTTTTTATTTCGACGAGTTAGATAAAATTATTGATAATTATACAAAATATTCTAGAATTTTATTAAAACCAAAAAAAATCAAAAAAATAAAAATATTTAAAAATGAATTTAAATTCTAAAAAAAAAGCAATAATTATTGGTGGAAGCCAAGGATTGGGAAAAAGTATTTCTGATAATTTAAAACTTGCTAAATTCAAAGTAATTGCTTGTTCTCGTAAAGAAATTGACACTTCAAGTATTACCTCAGTTGAAAAATTTTTAAAAAAAAATACTTTCGCAGATATTGTAGTTCTTAATAGTGGCGGGCCTCCTCCAATGAAATTTAATGATATAAAAGTTAACGATTGGAAAAAATATTTTAATCAACTATTTTTAAGTTTTTTTCTAATATTAAAAAACTTAAAGATAAAAAAAAATGGATATATTTTTTATATATCTTCCTCTATTATAAAAGAACCCGGTAATTCATTAATAATATCTTCATCATTAAGATCAGCAATGAGCAGTCTGTTAAAGTCATATTCATTAAATAATTTATACAGAGGTATTACAGTAATTAATATTGCTCCTGGTCCTTTCAAAACTAAAAGAGTTAAAGAATTAGTTTCTAATCTTAAGAAATTTGAAAAACAATTACCTACTGGTAAAATTGGTGATCCTAGCGAAATAGGTAAATTTGTAAGATTTGTTGTTGAACACAAGATAAAATATATATCTGGATCAACAGTCTATTTTGATGGAAACATTAACAAAAGCTTTTTATAAAACAAATTTATATCAAAATGTACATTGGACTTAAAAAATTAATTCATTTAAAATAATTTTATGGAAATTTTCTTTATCGCAGAAATAGGAATAAATCATAACGGTGACATTAAAATATGCAAAAAATTAATTGATTTAGCCTCCTCAGCTGGCTGTAATGCAGTAAAATTTCAAAAAAGAGACATAGAAACTGTCTATACAAAAGAATACTTAGATAGTTATAGAGACAGTCCTTGGGGAAAAACTCAAAGAGATCAAAAGATAGGCATCGAGTTTAACGAAAACGAGTATCGAGAAATTGATAATTATTGTAAAGAAAAAAAAATAGATTGGTTTGCCTCAGCTTGGGATTTAAAAAGCCAAGAATTTTTAAGAAATTTTAACTGTAAACATAACAAAATTGCTTCTGCGATGTTGGTGAATATTGATCTTTTGAAAAAAGTTGCGGAGGAAAAAAAATACACTTTCATTTCTACAGGTTTAAGTACCTTAAAAGACATAGAAATGGCTGTAAATATTTTTAGAGGAAAAAAATGTCCTTTTGAATTAATGCATTGTGTTTCTACCTATCCACTAAAAGACAAACATGCCAATCTAAAAACAATTACGACTTTAAGAGAAAAATTTAAATGTAATGTTGGTTATAGCGGTCATGAATCGGGTTTAACATTAAGTTATGCCGCCGCCGCTTTAGGAGCTACCTCAATTGAAAGACACATCACACTGGATAGAACAATGTACGGATCAGATCAAGCTGCCTCTTTATCTCCACCAGGTTTGAGAAAAATAGTTCCACAAATCAAAAAAATTTCAATTGCATTAGGCGATGGTGTAAAAAGAGTAATAGAAGATGAGAAACCTATCGCAAAAAAATTAAGAGCTCATTTAATTTAATAAATTTAAAATTCTATCGTTTAATTTTTTTAATAAAATCTATATCTTGTGGATCATCAATTTGAAAAGAATTTTCTCTCTTCATTATATAAATTCCTACTTTTCCAAATATTCTACATTTATTTTTTACAAAACCTTTTGTTTTAAAAACAAATATTGATCCATTTTCAATAAATTGGTCTTTCATTGTTTGCTCTCTTAACCTTTTTTTTGGGTCATAATTTATTGGTTGTAGTTTACTTTTATTAATAATCCAAAATAAATTTTTATTTGTGCAGCCACTAAACAATGAGTCTAATTTGTTTCTTATCAAATGCTGTATTGATAGATGAATATCTTTTTTTTCTCTAAAGGGTGAAGTGCATTGTAGCAAAACGATTATGTCTGGTAGAATAATTTTATTTTTTTTTAAATAATTTATGAAATGAGAGATCGCCTGTTCAGTTGTACTATTGTCTTTAGATATATTATTAGGCCTTTTAATAATGAATGCTTTTTTATTCACTTTTTTTATAATTTTTGCATCGTTAGTTGATACAAATGTTTTATTAATTAATTTTGTCCTTAAAGCACTTTCTACAGAAATAGTAATTAGGGGTTTTCCATTTAATAAAATTAAATTTTTGTTTTTAATTCTTTTCGAGCCACGCCTAGCCGGTATTAAGCAATAAATTATCATTGTATAATGAATTGTCTCATAAATTTCACTCTTTATTAATATATATAAATTTTTTTTAAGTAAATACTTTTAAAATTAATTTAAGGCTATATTTCTTAACCTTATTAGAAACTCATTTATTTGATATTTAAATAAGAGACTTTGACTAAGAGTAATTTTTTATGTAACTTGAAATTTCTAAAAATATGAAAAAAAATGATTTAAAAAAAATCATAGAACAATCTATATCTGCAAAAAAATCTTTATTATTAATTGAGGATAAAATATCTCAAGCTATTAATATGATATATAAAAAATTGTCTCTTAAAGGAAAAATTCTTCTATGTGGTAATGGAGGGTCAGCTGCAGATGCCCAACATTTATCTGCAGAATTTTTAGTCAGACTTGACCCAAAAAGAAATAGAACTCCGATTCCAGCTATATCGTTGGCAACAGATATATCTACTATAACAGCATGTAGTAATGATTTAACGTTCAATAGAATTTTTTCTAGAAATTTAGAGGCTTTAGGCTCAAGGAATGATGTTTTAATTGCCATAAGTACTTCTGGTAAATCTAAGAATATTATAGAAGTTCTAAAAGTTGCTAAAAAAAAAAAAATTTTTAGCGTCGGTTTTTTTGGTAATGATGGAGGAAATGCAAAAAAATTTACTGATCTAAGTTTAATCGTGAAAAGCAATAATGTAGCTAGAATTCAAGAAACTCACATCCTATTAGGCCACTTTATTTTCGAGCAAGTCGAAAATAAAATTATGAAGTTAAAAACATAAAAATGTTAAATAATAAAAAATATTTATTGATTGGGGACCATCGTACCTGCGAAAATTACGGCTCAATAGCAACTTGTGATCAGCTTATTGAACTTATGAAGCCAAGGCGTTTATCGATAATTCCAATAACACGAATGGATCAGGACTATGACTATATGCCCTTAGAATTAAAGGAATTTGATGATTATGCAGAGAAAGTAAAAGCTGGAAAAGCCTTAACAATGGAAAAAAGAGCAATCGAAGATTGTGATCGAGTTGTAATTAATTTTGAAGGATCTCTAACTCACCATACAAACGCTAGTAGATGCGATGGAAAATACAGAGCAAGAACGAGGTATAAACTTTTTTTAGCTTATTACTCATCAAAGTTTTGTGGAAAAGAAGTTTCAATTATAAATCATTGTGTTGATCCAGGTAATTCATCAGCTGAAGAAATGATTAAAAACGTTTATCCATTAGTTAAAAGATGCTGGGTTAGAGACAGCATGTCAAAAAAAAATCTAGAAAAACTAGGTATAGATTCTGCGGAATTTGTACCAGATGCTTTATTTAAATATCAACATTTAAAAAAGTCTGACTATGAAAGAGAATATATTTGCATAGGAGACACAGCAACACTGGGATACGCAGGCTGGGATGTTGCTGAATTCTTTGAGGGTCTTATAAAAAAGATAATGGACAAAGGACATAAAGTAATTTTGGTAGATGGAAATATGTGGAAGACCACAGATACTTTACAATCGTTATGCAATAAATTAAAAATTAAATGGGTCCATGTTGATAATACGAGCTGGCAAAATTTAGCTGATATTTTTAGAAAATCTAAAGTTTTTTTTTCTGGTAGATGGCACGCTTCAATTTTAGCTACTATTAGTGGAACGCCATCAGTTTTGTATGGTACTGATAGCCATAAAACAAAAGCACTTTATAATGACTTGGGAGCCCAAGGAAGATTTTATGAACTTGATGAATTACCAAAATATATGGATGAAATTGTTCAGCGACTTACTAACGGAAATAATATGGAGCATACCCTCTTACGTTATGCTAATACTCAAAGAGAGATTTTGAAAAAATTTTATTCTTCTCTTTAATTCTTTAGTTTAAAATATCTTGTATATTAATGAGAAATATATTAGAGGAATAAAATGCCTCTGTCTTTTAAATATAAATTTCTTTATATACATGTCCCAAAATGCGCTGGAACATCAATCGGTAAAAGCTTAAGTAGACTTACTCCACTTTCCTTCTATAAATCTGGTGAATTAGACAGAACAAATCCAGATATTTGGAAACACGCTACCATGACAGGTAGTATACATCACAAAGAAAAACATCTTTCAGCTCATGAAATAAAAAACATGATAGGAAAAGAGAAGTTTGATAAACTTTTTAAATTTGCTTTTGTTAGAGACCCTAGCGCCCGTATAGTTTCATTTTATAATTTTGCCCGAAATCATAAAAATCCTGAAATAAAAGCTAAACATATCCGTATCGCATTATTATCTAAAAACGTTAATGAGTGTATTTCGAGAATGACGCTAGAAAAGGACTTAGATCTTTTTTTTAATCAGTGGAGATACATTTATGATTTAGATGGAAAAAGTTGTCTTGTAGATTTTGTTGGAAAAACGGAAAATGTAAATAATGACTTTGAAAAAATTTGTAAGTTATCGGGACTAACTGACTTATTTAAACGTAAATTTATGAAATTTTTTTTTAAAGATCCATTGAGTATTCCTTTACTAAATGTTTCTAAGAATAAATTTAGTGAATATAAAGAAGACCTTACAAATGAAAGTAAAAATATATTAAGAGATCGCTGCAAGAGAGACTGTGATTTATTTGGTTATAATATTTAATTTTACATAATTAATTCTTTAAAGAGCAATAATACAATTACGAGATATAGATTAATGAATAAAAAATCATCAAAATCTAGCTTTCAGTCATAATTTTGTTCGTATTTAATTAAAAAAACTCTTTACTGTTCAGTAAATGAACGTATATTGTTCAATAATTGAACATATGAAAAAACAAGATTATTTTGAAGTTTTGAGAAAAATTCAAAAAAAACCAAATTCCACTCAAAGAGAGCTGGCAGAGGAACTTGGGTTTAGTTTAGGCAAATTAAATTATTGCTTAAAAGCCCTGCAAAGCAAGGGACTTGTAAAGATTGAAAATTTTAAAAAAAATCCTAACAAAATTAATTATTTTTACGTTTTAACTCCAGCTGGTATCGCTGAAAAAACTAAATTGACAATTAATTTCATGAAAAGAAAAATGCAAGAATACGATGAACTAAAAAATGAGCTAGATAACAATGTGGACAATTCTTAAAATTAATAAAAAAAAGATAAAACTACTAGAGGAAGATTTATCAAAAAAACTTGGTAAAAATTTTAAAATTTATAATCCAAAAATAATTTTAGAAAGATATTCTTTAAATAAATTAGTAAAAAAAGAAACAACAGTATTAGGTGATTATCTTTTTTGTTATCATGAGGACTTTAAGAAATATGAAACTATTAATAAACTAAAATTTTGTAGAGGTTTGAAATATTTTTTAAAAGGATTTTTTGAAGCACAAAAAGAAATTAATGACTTTATTAAAAAATGCAAAGTGTTAGAAAATAAAAATGGATATTTGAGCCAAAATATATTCAATTTAGAATTTGATAAAGATTATAAGTTTATTACAGGACCTTTTGTCCAAAAAATTTTTAAGATTATTAGTTTTCAAAAGAAAACTATCGATATTGAAATGGGTAATTTAAAAACAAGAGTAAAAAAGGAAAAATTTTTATTTAACCCTGTATAATTTGAAAAATAATGTTAGTATCTGTGAAATCGACTTTTTACGGAGTGCGGAGCTATGAAAATTATTGAAAAAAATTATAAAAAACCTTTTTTAATTGCTGAAATAGGAATTAACCACAATGGCTCGATCAATAATGCAAAAAAACTAATTGATCTTGCGAAAGAATGTGAATTTAGTGCAGTTCAATATATTCCCTTAAACAGATATCCTCTTTTTTAAAAAAAAATGGTTTTGGAAAATCAAAATGTCCAAATGCTGATAAATTTTACGATAACATGATATCTTTCCCTTTTCATATTTGGATTTCTGACAGCTACTTTAACTATTTAATAAATTCTGTAAAAAAAGCAGTTTTAGAACTTAGACATAATTAAGTATTTACAATGAAGAGATTTTTCGATTTATTTTATTGTATTTTAAGATCTAAAAAAATTTCTTCTGTAAAAAAGAAAAAATTTGTTATCTTTGATTGTGTTAACAGTGATATAATTTCTAAAATTCTACCAAATGACCAAACTTTTGTAGTCTCCGCGCGTTATAATAAAATAAATAAACTCCTGATAAATTTTAGGACCATTTATTTTTTGATAAAAAACGTATTTTCAAGGTCTATGCAATTAAATTATTTTATTGCATTAATTAATCAAATTGAGCCAAAATTTGTTATTACAACAATTGATAACTCTATCACTTTTTCAAAATTAACTAAATATTTTGAGAATAAAATTAAGTTTATTGCAATTCAGAATGCAACAAGAGGAGATTTTTATGAAAATCAAAAGGTTCATAACTCACTTCTATATTTTACCAATTATATGGGTATGAGTAATTTTGACCATGATTTAATGAAAAATAAAAATATAAAAGTTAAAAATTTTTTTGCAATAGGTTCTATGAGAAATTCATATTTTAAATATTTTATATATCCTCAAAAAAAAAATTTGGAAAAAAGATATGATATTTGTTTAGTAAGTAAACATATTTTTAAAAGTGGGTCTCGAATAAATGAGGCACATTCTAAAGCTATTTTTAAAATAATAGATTTTTTATCAAGATATACAAAAAAATACAAAAAAAGTATAGTTATCCAATCAAAGGTAACATCAAAAAATTTAATAGAAAAAAAATTTTATGATGAAAAATTTAAAGATACTAATTATGAAATAAGCTGGAAAGATAATGAGCATTATAATTCATACCGAAGTATTTCATCTAGTGATTTGATTATTGGTGCTCCCTCTACATTATTAAGGGAGTCTTCAGTTTATCCTAATTCTAAATTAATTTGTTTTAACTCAGAAAAAAAAGATAAAAAAAATCCCTTTTCTTTGACAAATTTTATTTTAGACATGACATTTGAAGAATTTGAAAAAAAATTGAATTTGACTTTTGAAAGTGGCAAAAACGATGTATTGGCAAAAACTAACAATTCTGAATACATAATGGCAAAAATTAATAGTATTAACTATTTTTTAGAACTTTTAGAAAAAGAAGAAAACAGTTTAATTTAAATTAATGAGATGTATCGCTATAATTCCAGCTAAAGCTAAAAGCTCGAGATTACCTGACAAAAATATTAAAATTTTTTTAAAAATTCCAATTATTGGAAGGACTATTCAAATTTTACAAAAAAGCAAAATTTTTGATCAAATAATAGTATCCACGGACAGTAAAAAAATTGCAAAAATAGCAAAAAAATATGGAGCAATTGTTCCTTTTATGAGACCAAAAAAAATTGCTCATAAGGTCATTTCCACAAGACCTGCAATTAAACATTGTATTAATTTTTTGATTAAAAAAAATATACAATTTGACTATGTCTGTGAAGTTTATGCAGCTAATCCGTTCTTAAAAATCTCTGATTTAAAAGATGGAAAAAAAAAAATTAGTAAACAAAAAAAATATTTTGTTTTTTCTGCTACAAATTATATCTTCCCTTTTTATAGGTCTTTTTTGTTAGCAAAAGGTTTCTTAAAACCGTTATTTACATCCAACATAAATCGAGGTTCCCAAAATTTAAAAAAAATTCTTTGTGATGCAGCTCAATTTTATTGGGCACACAAAAACACCTGGAGAAATGATAAAATCTCAATTTTTTCTTCTAGATCAAATATTATAAAAATTCCAAGTACGCGATATCACGATATAGACACAACAGAAGATTGGAATAGAGCAGAATTATTTTACAAAGTACTTAAAAAAGAAAATAAAATATAATGAAAATTTTTGTCAGTAAAAACTTATCGTTCAGTAAGAATTCTAGGCCACTTATAATCGCCGAAATTTCTTGTAACCACAAAGGAAATAAAAGAAATTTTTTACAACATATTAGATTAGCGAAGAAATCAGGAGCAGACTTAATCAAAATTCAAACTTATAGGCCTCAGGACATGACTGTTAATAAAAAATTTAAAATTAATTCTGGTATATGGAAAGGGATTAATCTATGGAAATTATACGACCAAGCTCACACACCTTTCGAATGGCATAAAGATGCTTTTAAATTAGCAAAAAAAATTAAAATTCCACTTTTTAGCACTCCATTTAGTATTGAAGCTGTAAATTTTCTGGAAAAAAACTTTAATCCTCCGCTATATAAAATAGCTTCTTTTGAAATTACTGATTTAAAGTTAATAAAGAAAATTGCGTCATTAAAAAAACCAGTGATAATTTCAACTGGAATGGCAAATTTTAAAGAGATAGATAGTGCAATAAAAGTTATAAAGAGTTTTCATAAAAAGATAATAATTATGCATTGTGTGTCTGGATATCCCACTCCTAATTCTGACGCTAATATAAGATTTATTACAAAACTTCAAAAAAAATACAAAAGTTTGATAGGACTTTCAGATCACACAAAAGATATACATTCTTCCTTAGCCTCCATACCATTTGGAGTTGTTGCTATAGAAAAACATTTTATAAAATCCGACAATTTAAAAACTTTTGACTCGCAATTTTCACTTAACCCAAAACAACTAGAAAATTTAAAAAATTATACTAAAGAAATTTTTTCTTGTTTAGGTCAAGAAAAAAAAAATGATATAAAATCCGAAAAGCATAGAAATTTGAGACGATCAATTTTTATAACAAAAAAAATAAACAAAAATGAAAAAATTACAGAAAAAAAAATTGGAACTTTTAGACCAAAAATTGGTATATGTGCCTCTAAATATTTTAAAGTTCTTGGAAAGTTCGCAAAATACGATTTAGTCCCCAATCATCCTCTTAATTGGAAAGATTTAAAAAAATAAATTATAAAAAGGAGAAAATATGAAAAATATATTAATTACAGGAGGAACTGGAAGTTTTGGTCAAGCATTTGTCAAATTCCTACTAAACAACTATAAAAATAAACTCAAAAGAATTGTGGTCTTTAGTAGAGATGAATTCAAACAATTTCACATGTCTCTAAAATTTCCCAAATCTAAATATCCTCAGATGAGATATTTTATTGGAGATGTTAGAGATCAAAATAGACTAGAAAGAGCGCTTGAAAATATCGATTGCGTAGTTCATGCTGCAGCTTTAAAACAAATTTCAACAGCTGAATATAATCCTATAGAATTTATTAAAACAAATATTATTGGCGCCCAGAATGTTGTGGAAGCATGCATTAATAAAAAAGTAAAAAAAGTAGTGGCTTTATCAACGGATAAAGCAGTTTCTCCACATAATTTATACGGATCAACAAAACTTTGTAGTGATAAATTATTCATTTCATCAAATGTCTATTCTGGAGAAACGCTCAAATGCTCTGTGGTAAGATATGGAAATGTTTTAAAATCGAGAGGTTCTGTAATTCCTTTATTTTTATCACTAAAAGAAAAAGGTTATTTTCCAATTACAGATAAGGAAATGACCAGATTTAATATTACTTTAGAAGAAAGTGTAAAAATGGTTGATTGGTCTATAAATAATTCACTGGGAGGTGAAATTGTAGTTCCAAAATTAAACTCTTATAGAATTATTGATATTGCAAAAGCAATAAATTCTAAAAATAAAATAAAAATAATAGGCGTTAAAAGAGGTGAAAAAATTCATGAAGAACTGATCAATGAGCATGATAGTCCTTATACAGTAGATGTGGGGAAATATTATCTTATCTTACCCGATAATGATAAAAAAACTTTGAATCGTTTCAAAAAAAAGTTTAAATTTAAAAAAATTTCGTCAAAGTTTAAGTACACTTCACAACAAAAAAAATATTTATCTGTGACTGAAATTAAAAAGCTTATTTCAGAATAAATTAATAAAAAATTATGAAAAAAATTTGGTCAATTTTTGACACACCAACAAAAATTGAGTTTATTTTCTTATCTATAATGTTGTCGTTTAATACTGTGCTTGAAACAATTTCTATTTCTTTACTTATACCAATTATCGTATCCTTAACAGAAAACAATTTATTTGAACTCTATCCAAAGATATCTATTTTTATAAATTATTTTCAAGAGGTATTTTCTACAAATATCATTAACGTTTCCTTAATTCTTTTTGCAATTACAATTATATTTAAAAATTTATTTCAAACTTATATCAACTATAAGGAAGCAAATTTAAATATGAAGGTTCAAGAAGTTACCTCACAAAGACTATTTAACGCATTTTTATCTAGGAGCTACAACTTTCATTTAAAACACAATTCAGCAGATCTGATCACAAAAATAAGAAATGAAACAAGATATTTTTCTCAATGTGTATTTTCAATAATTACTATTCTGTCTGATTTTATTTTGATTTCTGGAATAAGCATCTTATTGCTCTTTTTATTTTTTAAACTTACTTTGATAACTATTTTTTTTAGCACTCTCTTTTCTTATATATTTTTAAAAATTTTTAGAAGTTTTGTTAATAAATCAGCAAAAAAAAGAAGAGATATTGATTTTTCAAAAACTCAAATGCTTCAAGAGAGCATCCAAGGAATAAGAGAAATTATTTTATCAAATATGAGTAAAAATATTTTAGACAGTTACAAAAATATATCAAATAATTATGTTAAATATCTCACATTCACCACGATGCTTAAAAAACTTCCAAAAGTTTATTTCGAGTTTCTAATATTATTGGCTTTAATCATATTTGTTTTTCTAGCTTTAAATTATTTTCAATTTAACAAATCTCAAATAATTTTGCCTACCATAAGTCTTTTTGCTGCCAGTGCTTTTAAAGTATTACCCGCAGTAAATAGAATTGTAGGATCAATTCAAAGTTATAAATTTTCTTTTCCTGCAGTTTTGTCTGTTTATGATGAACTTAAACACAAAGATCAAATATTACCACCACCCAAAAAATATAAAATTGATGAACTTCATTTAAATGATATATCATTTTCTTACCCAAATACTTCTAAAAAAATATTTAGTAACTTAAATCTAAAAATTAAATCAGGAGATAAAATTTTAATTATTGGAGAGTCTGGAGTTGGAAAAAGCACTTTTCTTGATATTTTGGTAGGTTTACAAAAACCTAAGAAAGGTAAAATAATTATCAATGGCACTACCACTATAGACGAGTCTCAAAATCTTACAAATTCTCTAAGTTATGTTTCACAAAAAATTTTTTTGTTTAATAAAAGTTTAAAATTTAATGTTACTTTATTAGACGAGAACTATGATCAATCTAAATTCGAAAAAGCTATTAAAACTGCCAACTTAGAAGATCTAATATCTAAACTAAAGAATGGTTTTAATACAAATTTAGGAGAGTCAGGCTCAATCCTTTCTGGGGGTCAGAAACAAAGAATTATGATAGCTAGAGCTTTATATAAATCTGATAATTTTTTGATAATGGATGAACCTACTTCATCTTTAGATTCAGAAATGTCAAATGTTATAATAAAGCCACTTATTGATAAAAAGAATCTTACACTAATCATGGTAAGTCATAACAAAGATTTTAAACAATTATTCAAAAAAGTCTTAAAAATTGAAGACTCAAACATATTAGAAGAATAGACATTATTAAGTAAGCAAATATGAGTTATAATCTTTTTCTTACCAAGATTCACGAAGATCAATACTTTTTACCAAATAAACTTTTTTTAGGACAGTGGTCAATAAGCGATGAAGTTCGGACTAGTAATCTTGGTAATTATAAAATAGTAGATTATCATTGGGACAATTCTGAAAAATTAGATAAAGATTATGAATATTTATATGATTTATATTATGAATTATTAAAAAGTCTCAGAATTTCACTCAATAATATTCATAAATTAGATAAATCTGAGCGATATTGGCAATTAGTAATCGGTTCTTGGCTTGAAATGTTTTTAGTTTGTGCATTTGATAGATGGGAATGTGTCAGTAATGCTTTTACAAAATACGATATATCAAATGTATATTCTTTTAAGAGCGATTACATGAAACATATCATAAGCGATTTGTCCGAATTTCACCGATTGACACAAACACAAAGTTGGAACAATTTTTTAATAACAGAAATTATAAAATTTAAAAAAATTTCAAATATTAACTTTAAAGAAAATAAAAATTACTTTATTGAAAAAAAGAAAAAAAATTACCAATCTAATAAATTTTCAAAGAAAAAAAATCTTTTTTTTAGTTTTTTTGACAATCTTGCAAGATTCATACAGAAAAAACCTGAAGTTATTTTATACCAAACTTACTTTAAAAAAAAGGATAATCTTTTACTTTTTGCAAAGACAAAAACTCTTCCACGGCTATACTTTGACTTTGAAAAAAAAATAGATCTAAATTCACCCAGTGAAAGCAGAGAAATTTTTGATTTGGATTTTAAATCTAAAAATAATTTTGAAAAATTTCTTAAGAATTATTTATTTAAATTCATGCCAATTGCGTATTTAGAAGGTTTCAAAAAAATTAAAGATTATTGTGAGAACATTATCACAAAACCAAAATTGGTAATTTCAGCAACAGGACACATTAATGATGTATTTTCTCATTGGGTAGCTCAAAATATTGATGAAGGAACTAATTATTTCATCGCAGAACATGGGGGTTGTATAGAAGATACAGCGAAATTCGACACATATATGAAAAAATCTGATTGTTTTTTGTCCTGGAACCACTCAGATAAAGAAAAAGTTTTCCAAATTTCACCTAGATTTTATACAAAAAAAATAGATCAGAAAAACATTAACAAAGGAGACAAAATTTATATCATTTTAGCTGGTAATCATTTGTATAACTTTATTGCGCAATATGCTCTTAAAAGTGGTCAAATTATTAATACCTATAATAGTCTTAAAGAGTTAAAAACGCTTCCTCAAAAGATAAAAGACAATTTAAAATTTAGACCTCATCCAGGATCACACGGTTGGGCTATGGAAAAGAGAGTTAAAGTTGATTTTGGAGATGAAGCTTTGTGTAAATACGAGAAAATAGATGATTCATTTTCAAAAGCTAAATTATTAATAAATATTGATTTTCAAACTGCATTTTATGAGTCAATGCATTCACAAAAACCTGTAGTAGTTTTTGCAGATAGAAAATTAACAAAAAATATGAACCCAAAGATTAGAAGGCTTTTTGAGAAATTTATTGAACAAAAAATTATAATAAACAACATCGAGGATCTTAAGTTACACTTACAGAGTATTTGGGAAAATCCATTGAAATGGTGGAATAGCGATCAAATAAAGGTTTTGCGAAATGAATTTAGCGTTCTTTGTTCTAGAGAAAATAATAAAAATTTCATAGAAGAAATAATTACACTTAAAAAAAATTATGCGAAAAAATAATATTCCTTACGGAAAACAATTCATAGACAAAAAAGATATTGTGGAGGTAGTTAAATCCTTAAAAGGGAAATTTATCACTACGGGTAGATATGTTAAAAAATTCGAAGATAGTATTAAAAAAAAATTTAAATCAAAATTTGCTATATCGTGCTCTAGTGCTACGGCTGGCTTACATTTGGCATTTAAATCTATAAATTTAAAAAAAAACGACGTTGTTTTAATGCCATCAATTAATTTTATTTCCTCTTATAGTATGGCAAAACAAATGGGGGCAAAAGTTTATCTTGTAGATGTAGATGGTGAAACAGGTCAAATGACATTAAAAAATATTTTATCTTGCATAAAAAAAAATAAGATTAAAAAAGTAAAAATTTTAATTTCGATGTATCTTGGAGGTTATGTTGAAAATAACGTTGATTTATTTAAATTAAAAAAAAAATTAGGATGCTATCTAATTGAAGATGCATGTCATGCAATAGGATCAAGATATTTGTATGAAAAAAAATATCATTTTATTGGTTCATGCAAACATTCTGATATTTGTGTATTTTCTTTTCATCCAGTGAAATCAATTACAACAGGAGAGGGTGGAGCAGTTTTAACAAATAACAAAAATATATCAAAAAGATTAGAAATTTTTAGGAGCCACGGAATATTAAGAAAAAAAAAATATTGGGAATATAACATTAATGAACTTGGATATAATTATAGACTTAGCGATCTAAATTGTGCTCTTGGATATAGCCAACTCAAAAAACTTGATATCTTTTTTAAAAAAAGAAGTAAAATTTTCTCTTATTACACTAAAAAGCTAAGTCCATATAAACAGTATATATTTTTGCCAAATGTTAAAAATAAAAAAAACCTCTATCATTTATTCCTTATTGGAATAAATTTTAATAAAATCAAAAATTCTAAAGATCATTTTATCAGGCATCTCAATAAAAAAAATATTTTTCCACAGTTTCACTATGTGCCAATTTATAAATTTTCATTCTTTAAAAATAATAAGATTAAAGAATTTAAAGGTACAGAGCAGTATTCAAGAAGTTACTTATCACTTCCGATCTATTATGAACTTAGTAAAAAAGATCAAAACTATATAGTCAATCATGTTATTAACTATATTTTAAAATATAAAAAAAATTATTAATGAAAAAATATACAGTAACATTTCTTTTGGACAAGAAAAATAATTGGATTTCTAATTTTATTGATTTTAGATTTTTTAAAAGTAATCAAAAATATTCGTTTAAAATAAGCACTAGAATAAAACATATCAAAAATCAAGATATTGTATTTCCTATTAATTTCACAAAAATTTTACCAGAGAGTTTTTTGAAAAAAAATAAATTAACTTTAATCGTACATTCAAGTGATCTCCCTAAAGATAAAGGTTTTGCGCCGATGTCTAATCAAATTTTAAAGGGAAAAAATCATATCTTTTTTAGCCTAATAAAAGCTCATAAAAAAGTAGACTCGGGTGGTATTTGTTTTAAAACTAAAATCAATTTAGATGGAACAGAACTTTACGAAGAATTAAGAAAAAAACAAGCTTTGGAAATAAATAGAATTATAAAAAAATTTTTAAAAATTTATCCTAAAGTGACTTTTAAAAAACAAAAGGGCCGAGGGTCTTATAATAAAAAGAGAGGTATAATTGATAGTAAAATTGATATTGAAAAGTCTATAAAATCTCAGTTTAATTTGTTAAGAGTTTGCGATAATGAAAATTTTCCAAGTTATTTTTATTACAAAAAAAAGAAATACATCCTAAAAATATCTAAAGAAAGGAAATAATTGAATCTATTATGAAAAAAGAGAATAGAAAAAAAATTAAGAGGGGATTATTGTTAATAAACAAAATTCAAAAAATCAGATCAAAAAATAATAAGAACTGGATGGATTTATTAAGATTAAGTATAAGACTTGATTTCAAAACCACATCTAAAATTTTAAAAGACATAGTAAGCGATGATAGGAAAATATCTGATCTTGCTAAGAAAATTTATAAATTATAATAACTTTTCATGATCTTAGGACTTATACCTTCAAGACTTAATTCATCAAGGTTAAAAGAAAAACCTTTATTAGTAATTGATGGATTACCAATAATTATTCATACGTTAAAAAGAGCAATGCTCTCAAAAAAATTAGACAAAGTAATTGTTTGCACGGATCATATTAAAATATTAAAAGTTGTAGAAGAGTTTGGAGGTCAGGCCATATTAACTTCAAGCAAACATATAAATGGTACTGAAAGAATAGCTGAGGTAGCAAACAAATTTAACGCCAAACTTGTAATTGATATTCAAGGCGATGAGCCATTAGTTGACCCACGAGATATAGATAAAGTAGTTAATTTTCATTTAAAAAATAAAGAATTTGAAATTGTAGTTCCTTCAATGACAACAAAGTATCCTGAAAGAAGTAGTTTAGTGAAGGTAATTTTTGATAAAAAAGGAAAAGTGCTTTATTTTTCAAGAGCACCAATACCTTTTAATTACAAAAATAAGAATATTAATTATTATAAAGATTTATCCATAGTATCATTTAAAAATAATTCTCTTAAAAAGTTTGCAAAATTAAAAATTGGTAAACTTGAAGAAATCGAAGGGATTGAGCTTTTAAGAGCTTTAGAAAATAATATATCAATTGGAACTTTTATCTCCAAAAGCACAAGTTTTTCTGTTGACGTGAACGATGACTTGCTTAAGGCGATTAATGAAATGCCCAAAAATCCTATTAGAAAAAAATACTAGTGCGAACAAAAAAAATTTTTCTATTTGATCTTGATGGGGTTTTAATAGACTCAAAAAAAAATATGAGAGTATCTTGGGAAATGTTAACAAAAAAATACAACTTAAAAATTCCTTTTATAAATTATTCACGTTACATAGGTTTTCCATTTTTAAAAATTCTAAAGAAATTAAAAGTGAGCTCAAAATTGTATAAAAAATTCGAAAATGAATATAAAATTAATTCTCTAAAAAATCTTAATTTTATTAAAATTCACAGAGGTGTGCTAAAAACTTTAAAATCACTTAAAAAAGAGAAAAAAATAATCGGAATTTTAACTTCAAAGGAAAGAGTTCGAACTTTAGCAATTCTTTCAAAACTAAAAATTAAAGTTGACCTAATTTTGTGCCCACATAAAAATTTAAACGGAAAACCTAATCCAAAACAAATAAATAATTTGGCGAGGAAAAAGAGAGTATCAAAGAATGAAATAGTTTATGTTGGGGATATGAATGTCGATAAACAAACCGCCAAAAACGCGAAAGTAGACTATATTCATGCAAATTATGGGTACGATAAAAAAGTTAAAACAAAATATTCAATTAACAAGATAAATGATATCATAAGTCGTAATTTAGGTATTAGTTGAAAATGAAGTATTTAGACAAAAATATTAAAAGAAAATCCAAGATAGTCACTGACTCTTTGCGGTATATTAAAGGTACAAAAATTCCCTTACCTTCAGTTATTGAAATCAGTGACTCTGGAACATGTAATCGTTCTTGTTTGTTTTGCCCTAGAAGTGATCCTGAGTGGATAAATAAATTTGATAAAAAAGAATTTATAACTAAGTCACTACATGAAAAAATTTGTAAGGAACTGTCAGAATATAATTATGAAGGAATAGTTGTTTATTCTGGATTTAATGAACCATTATTAAACAAAAAATGTTTTGAAAATATTGCAAGAACAAGGAAATATCTACCTAAAGCGAAAATTGAGGTTATTACCAATGGAGATGTACTAAATTTAAGTCGAATTAAAAAACTTTTTGAGTCAGGTTTGTCTACTCTTTTAATAAGCGTGTATGACGGGCCAGAAGATATGAGTAAATTTCAAAAATTATGCGAGCAAGCAAATTTAAAAAGAGATCAATTTGTTATAAGAAATAGGTATCTTCCGCCAGAGCAAGATTACGGGATAACAATTAGTAATAGAGGAGGTTTTATGGATAACGCTGGTCATTCAATTAAGTCATTAAATGTTTCAGTAAAAGAACCTTGCTTTTACCCCTCTTACAATTTCTTTATAGATTACAATGGGGATGTGCTGATGTGTTCTCATGATTGGGGTAAAAAAAATATTTTAGGCAACTTAAAAAAAGAAAAAATAATTGATGTGTGGCTTTCCGAAAATGCAAAAAAATCAAGGTCGACTTTAGCAAATTCTGATAGAAATTTTAGTCCATGCAATGTTTGTGATGTAAAAGGAAGTTTAATAGGGAAGTCTCATGCAGACGCGTGGAAGGCACTAAGTAATAAGTTATGAAAAAAGTATTAATATTAGGAGCAAGTTCAAATATTGGTTATTCTCTAACAAAAAAATATTTAAATAAAAATTTTTTTGTCTACGCTCATTATAATCAAAATGCTGGAAAGTTGAGGAAATTTAAAAAAAAAAATTTAAAAATTTTCAATTTTGATTTAAAAAAAATAACAAATTTTGAAAAATTTGTTCAAAAAAGTGAAATATTTAAAAATCTAGATATTTTTGTTAGCCTAACTGGATATCTTAACTTAAAAAAAATAGAAAAATCTAAAGTAAAAGATTTTTTTGACCATATAAATGTAAATTATTTATCAAATTTTATAGTTACAAAAAAAATCGTAAATTCAATGAAAAAAAAAGGAGGTGGTAAAATACTTTACGCGTCTAGTATCGGAACTAAATTTGGAGGGTCTCACAATTCTTTCATTTATTCATTAAGTAAGTTTATGAATGAATTTTTTCCGCGACCATATAGAAATTTGACAAAAAACAAAATTCTTATCAATACTCTCCAGATAGGATTAACAGATACTAAATTAAATAAAAAGGATAAGAAGAAAGACATGAAGAAAAGAATATCATTAATTCCTCTTAGCAGAATGGCAAAAATTGAAGAAGTTGTAAATTATATTGAATTTTTAACATCTGAAAAAAATACTTTAATAGCAAACGAAACAATAAATATATCAGGGGGCGAATAACATGAAAGTTAATGGAGGTTCTGCTAATTTTTTTAAAAAAAATGGTTATATACTATTTAACAATTTATTGAATAAAAAAGAACTTGAAACTATTTCAAAGAGACTAGAATTTATTTCAAAAAATCAAAAAGATGGAAGAGGCCTGAGTGAACCAGGAACAGATAAGTCGTTAATTCATTCACTTCACAAAGATCAATATTTAAAAAACATCATTGAAAATAAAGACTGGTTTAAAAAAATTAGTTGTAATCTACTTAATTGCAAAACAATTTTTACTTGGAACGCTAAATCTAACTTAAAACATAAGTGGATAGGATCGGTTGAGTATTATCATCAAGACTATATTTATTGGAAGGGGCTTGGCTTTAAATCAAGCAACATGTTAAATTGTATGATTTTTATTGATGATCACAGCCATCTCAACGCAGGGCTATGGGTTTTTCCTGGAACTCATAAAAAAATGTATAAACATGAAAAATTTTTAAATATTAACTCATTGCAAAAATTTTTTGTACCTCCAAAGACTCTTTCAAAGGTGAATAAAAAATATCCTGCGATATCAATTAAAGCTAAAGCTGGGAGTTGTCTATTTTTTCACAGCAAATTAATTCATGGCTCCTCACATAATATTTCGCCTTTAGATAGAAAAATACTTTTATATGATATCTCTAGTTTAAAAGACTATAAAAGTGCAAAAAAAGATAAAATCCAATCTTTTAATAGAAAATCAAGAAAAAAGTTTGAATTGAGAGAGTTAGAAAAAAGAATTCAGCTTCTCAAGTAATGAAAACAGATTCTTTACAACCATTTATTAAAAGAATTAGAAAGCCCGAAACAAATTTTCACCAATTTCTAAGACTGCATAGGGCTGAGTATGGTCATTCTTTTAAAAAAAAAATAAAAAGTACTGATTATTATGGATATTATCCAAATATTTCAGAATTACTAAAAACTTTAAGTAATTTTTTGAAAGTAGGTAAAAATAATTTAATTTTAGGTTTAGGAGCTGAAAGTATTATCAAGGACGTACTAGGTTTTTTTAGTAAAACTAAAAAAAAGATTGGTTTCTTATCACCAAATTATTTCATGTATACAATCTACTCAAAATTTTATGGCTATAAAATTTTTAATTTGAGTATTGACCCTGAAAATACAGAAAATTTAAATATTTTGAGTGTTAAAAAATTTTTAAATAAAAATAAAATTGATATTTTTTTAATCGTTAATCCATCACATCCCTTTGAAAAGAATTGGAGTTTGAAAGAAATTTTAGACTTATGCCAATTTTGCAAAAAGAAAAAAATAACTCTAATAATAGATGAAGTTTATCAAGGTCTAGGTTCAAAAACTGCAAAGAATTTTGTCAATAGATTTGATAATTTATTACTTATTGGGTCAATATCAAAAAATCTTGGATTACCTGCTTTAAGAGTAGGCTATTTAATTTCATCAAGAAAAAACATTGAAAGAATTGAAAGTTTAAGGCTTGCAATTGAACTTCCCACACACAGCATCCAAATTGCCAGCAGTTTTTTAAAAAATAAGAGATTAATATCTCAAATTAAAAAAAAAATTATCACTGCAAGAAAATTTACTCATAAAGAATTCAAAAAAAGAAACATAAAGTCTTTTGGAAATTTTGGAAATTCGGTGACTTTTAAATTAAAAAATGAAAAAATTACAAAAAAAATTGGAAATTTTTTAAAACAAAATAAGATTTTAGTGAATTATAGATACCAAAAACCTTTTGACAACTTTGTAAATTTAACAACAACAAATACAAGTAATTTAAAAATTTTTTTTAAAAAATTTGATCAGGTTAGATAAATAACTTTTAAAAATGATAGTAGATACTACTTTAAGCCCAAGCGGATACGTTTTGGCCTTTAGAAAAATTTATTTTCAAAATTATATTAAATTAAGAAAAAAATTTACTAATTGGTTAGACAAAAATGGAGATAAGAAAAATTTTAATTGGTGGCTATCTATACCAGCATCAAGAAACTTAAATTTAAGTAAATTATATCATTATTTTTGTATAATTGAATCTATTAAGTCAATAAAAAAAGCAGATAGAGAAGATATAAAAGAATTTATTATAGATAATAATAATTTAAGAGAAATTTTAATTAAACAGCTTAAATGTAATTTTTTAATTACTTTGAGGGAAGAAAGAAAAGATTACTTCTTCATTAAATTTTATCAAATAATAAAACACTTTATTTTTTACTTTATAATATTTCTATTTTCAAAAATTTTTAACTCTCAGCGACTAAACAAAAAAAAAAAATATGTATTTATAGACACTTTTTTAGATGGAAATGATTTAAACAAAAATAGATATTACGGAGATAAGTTACTTGAAATAGTGAAAAAAAAAAATAATGTTTTATTCGTTCCTTCTTTTTTCATTGGCATGGGATTTATAAATGTTTTAAAAAAAATATTTCAGTGTAGTTTCAATGATCATTATCTAGTAAAAGAAAGTTATTTAAGACTCGATGATATGTACAAGTCTTTTGTTTCTTTAACAAAAAATGAGTATCAAAATAAAAAATATCAAATGCTTAATAACGTTGATTACTCAAAAATTATTTACGAGGAACTTAAATCTTATAAAAATCTTGCTGGGCAAATTGAAGGTTGGCAAAATTATTTATTCTTTAAAAACTTAAAATTAAATAATATTAGTCTAAAAAAAACAATCAATTGGTTTGAAAATCAATCACTTGATAAAGGCTGGAACTTTGGAGTACAAACATTTTTTCCTAACGCTTCATGTTATGGATATCAAGGTTTTACTTATTTTCCTCAATATATGTGTTTAAACCCTTCCACTTTAGAATATGATTTAAAAATAGTGCCGCATACAATTTTAACAATAGGAAAAAGATTTGAAAATACAAAAAAAGAATTTTGTAATAAGATTAAGGTAAAAACTGTTCCTGCTTTGAGTTTTCAATATTTACATAAAAGAAAAAAAAAAAAATAAATTAAATAAAATTAAAGATAGCATTTTAATAATCTTAAGTGGATTCCTCAATGACGATGTTAATTTAATAAGATGGATTATTAAATCTAAATTGCATGA